>NPIE01002395.1_pt1 | contig 141390 bp, 131 predicted proteins | sample 8637661 | NCBI WGS metagenome assembly NPIE01 (sample SAMN07420842, study PRJNA396082) | bioreactor metagenome | isolation source: sample BA12 brine-fed electro-methanogenic bioreactor BA | place: Japan: Kochi | collected 2016-12-09
GGGTTCGGGCGTCATAGCCAAAAGGCCTATGTCGTCCATGTGGTATAATTTTATAGAATCCTCGCCTGCTAGCGGTGTTAAGGCCGCAATAAAAAGCGTAGAATTATCGACCGCGGCCGCACGCGATCCGTCGTTGCTGCGGGACGATACAAAAAACGGTAATCAGCAGAGGGTTAACGGGCTGTTGGGTCAGGAAATAGTGCAGCCTGATCGCTACAGTGCCCTCTCAGAGCCAGGGTGAGATGATAATGCAAGATGGCATAATGGAGCAGATGTGGAAGAATGCCCATCTCTATGGGGGCAACCTTTCATATGTCGAACAACTATACGAAACGTACCTGATGGACCCGAATGCCGTTCCACAAGAATGGCGTGAAGAGTTCGATCGACTCCCTAAGGTTGGTGATAACATCACGCAGGATGTGCCTCACTCCACCATCCGGGAACACTTCCTTCTCCTCTCCAAGAATCAAAAGCGCGCCATGCCGGTATCCGGCAGCAGTGTCAGCTCTGAGCATGAAAAGAAACAGGTTCGCGTTCTGCGGATGATCAATGCCTATCGCGTGCGTGGACACCAGCACGCTGATATTGATCCACTGAACCTGATGCAGCGTGAGCAGGTGCCTGACCTTGATCCGCGCTTTCATGAGCTTTCAGAAGCTGACTTCGATACCCGCTTTCAGCTGGGTTCACTGTTTTTCGGTCCCGAAGAGAGCACGCTGAAAGAAATCCTGGCTGATCTCAAGAAAACTTACTGCACTACCGTCGGCGTTGAGTATATGCACATCGTCGATACACAGGAAAAGCGCTGGATTCAGTCACGTATGGAACCTGTGCGCAGCCATCCTGTACTGACCAATGATGAGCGCAAGCACATTCTGGAGCGTCTGGTCGCGGCTGAGGGCCTCGAGAAGTATCTCGGCTCACGCTATGCCGGTGCCAAGCGCTTTGGACTTGAAGGTGGCGAGAGCCTGATTCCGTGCCTTGATGAGCTGGTTCAGCGTGCTGGTCGTGACGGTGCCAAGGAGCTGGTGATCGGCATGGCACACCGCGGTCGTCTCAACGTGCTGGTCAATCTGTTTGGCAAGAATCCGCAGGATCTGTTCGGCGAGTTCGAAGGCAAGCGGGTAATCGAAACCTCTGGTGACGTGAAATACCATCAGGGCTTTTCATCCAATGTGATGACACCGGGCGGAGAAGTTCACATCGCCATGGCGTTCAACCCATCTCACCTTGAGATCGTGTCTCCGGTGGTTGAGGGCTCCGTGCGTGCGCGTCAGGACCGTCGTAATGATCCGGTTGGCAATACTGTAATCCCGGTTGCCATCCATGGTGATGCCGCCTTCGCAGGTCAGGGTGTGGTGATGGAGACATTCCAGATGTCTCAAACCCGTGCCTACAAGACCGGTGGTACCGTCCATATCGTGATCAACAACCAGGTGGGCTTCACCACTTCCAAGAAGGAAGATGCGCGTTCCACTGAGTATTGTACAGATGTGGCCAAAATGGTGCAGTCTCCAATTTTCCATGTGAACGGAGATGATCCCGAAGCCGTCCGCTTTGTGACTCAGCTGGCACTGGACTATCGTAACGAATTCAACAAGGATGTGGTTATCGACCTGGTGTGCTATCGCCGTCGCGGCCATAACGAAGCGGATGAGCCTTCAGGTACTCAACCGCTGATGTACAGTAAAATCAAGTCCCAAAAGACAACCCGAGAGCTGTATGGTGCTCGCCTCGTCGAAGAGGGTGTTATCTCGGCTGAAGAATCCAAGGCGCTGGATCAGGATTACCGCAAGGCACTGGAAAACGGTGAGCATGTGGCCAAGTCTCTGGTGCTGCAGCCTAACTCTGAGCTGTTCGTTGACTGGCGCCCCTACCTGGGCCATCAGTGGTCTTTCGAATGTGACACGCGGGTGGATGCCAAGCTGTTGAAAGAGCTGGCCAATAAAACCTGTGAGTTCCCGGAAGGGGTGGCGGTTCAGCGTCAGGTACAGAAGATTTACGAAGACCGCAAGAAAATGGCCGCCGGCGCCATGGAGATCAACTGGGGCTTCGCAGAGACCATGGCCTATGCAACACTGCTGGCTGAGGGCTATCCAATTCGCCTTACCGGCCAGGATGTGGGGCGTGGAACCTTCTCTCACCGCCATGCGGTGATCCATAACCAGAAGGATGCTTCCACTTATACTCCACTGCAGAATCTTGCAGATGGGCAGCCAGCCTTTGATATCTATGACTCCTTCCTCTCTGAGGAAGCGGTACTGGGCTTCGAATATGGTTACTCAACCACTACGCCGAATGCATTGGTAATCTGGGAAGCTCAGTTTGGTGACTTTGCCAACGGAGCGCAGGTCGTTATCGATCAGTTCATTACCTCCGGTGAGCACAAGTGGGGCCGTCTGTGCGGTCTGACCATGCTGTTGCCTCACGGCTTTGAAGGTCAGGGCCCCGAGCATTCATCCGCACGCCTTGAGCGTTTCCTGCAGATGTGTGCCGAGCACAATATTCAGGTGTGTGTGCCATCCACACCGGCTCAGATTTTCCACCTGCTGCGCCGTCAGGTCGTGCGTCCGCTGCGCAAGCCGCTGGTTGTGATGTCTCCGAAGTCTCTGCTGCGTCACAAGCAGGCGATCTGTTCGCTTGAGGATCTTTCCGAAGGCACGTTCCAGCCGGTGATTCCGGAAGTGGGTCAGCTGAATCCGAAGAAAGTAAAACGCGTGGTCATGTGCAGTGGCAAGGTTTACTACGACCTGTACAACCGTCGCGCCGAACTGGAAAAGGACGATGTCGCCATCGTTCGCATCGAGCAGCTCTACCCGTTCCCGGAACAGGGCCTGAAAGATGCCATTGCTGATTACACCAATCTGGAATCGGTGGTTTGGTGTCAGGAAGAGCCGATGAACCAGGGCGCCTGGTACTGCAGTCAGCATCATATGCGCAATGTGATGCAGCAGCATGATCCCAAGCTGCATCTGGTGGGTGTGGGTCGTCCCCATGCCGCAGCACCGGCAGTAGGCTATATTTCGGTTCACCTTGAGCAGCAAGAGCAGCTGGTCAACGAAGCAATCAACGGTTAATGACAGGTTCGCATACAAGACCTGAGCAGCATTAATAAAGGAAACAGCATGTCCATCGATATTAAAGCGCCGACTTTCCCTGAATCCGTTGCTGACGGAACAGTTGCAACCTGGCACAAGCAGCCGGGTGAAGCATGTTCAGCTGATGAGCTGATCGTTGACATCGAAACCGACAAGGTCGTTCTTGAAGTGGTTGCACCGGCAGATGGTGTTCTCAAGGAGATCGTCAAGGGTGAAGGTGACACTGTTCTGAGCGAAGAAGTTATTGCCATCTTCGAGGAGGGCGCGGCTGCGGCTGCGCCAGCACCGGCTGAAAAGGCCCCCACAGCCGAATCTGCCGATTCGCCTGCCGCGGAAGTGACCACTGACGCTGATAAGGTTGGTCCGGCCGCTCGCAAGTTGATCGAGGAGAACGGCCTGGATGCGTCCAAAATTCCGGGTACCGGCAAGAATGGTGGTATCACCAAGGAAGACGTACAGAACTTCCTGAAAAACAAGCCTGCTGCAGCTCCGGCGGCCGCTGCTCCTGCAGCCGCAGCTCCGGCACTGAACATTCCGGCTGGCGAGCGCACCGAGAAGCGTGTTCCGATGACCCGTCTGCGTGCCACCATCGCCAAGCGTCTGGTCGAAGCGCAGCAGAATGCGGCGATGCTCACAACCTACAACGAAGTGAACATGAAGCCGGTCATGGAGCTGCGCAAGCAGTACAAGGACCTGTTCGAGAAGGTTCACGGCGGCACGCGTCTGGGCTTCATGTCCTTCTTCGTAAAGGCGGCTACTGAAGCATTGAAGCGCTTCCCGGCGGTCAACGCTTCCATCGACGGTAACGACATGGTCTATCACGGCTACCAGGATATCGGTGTTGCCGTATCAACTGAGCGTGGTCTGATGGTACCGGTGCTTCGTGACACGGATTCCATGAGCCTTGCTGAAGTGGAAGGCACTATTGCCGATTTCGGCAAACGTGGTCGTGAGGGCAAGCTGGGCATGGATGACATGCAGGGTGGTACCTTTACCATCACCAACGGTGGTGTGTTCGGTTCTCTGATGTCCACTCCGATCCTGAACCCGCCGCAGACTGCCATTCTGGGCATGCACAAGATCCAGGAGCGTCCAATGGCGGTCAATGGACAGGTTGAGATCCTGCCTATGATGTACCTGGCGCTGTCGTATGACCACCGTATGATTGATGGCAAAGAGGCGGTACAATTCCTCGTCACCATCAAGGATCTGCTGGAAGACCCGGCACGCATGCTGCTGGATGTCTAATCAGACCCGCAATCGAACGAGTGAAAAACAGGATTAAGTAATGTCAGATAAATTTGATCTCATTGTTATCGGTGCCGGCCCCGGCGGGTACGTGGCTGCAATTCGTGCAGCTCAGCTGGGTCTGAAAACTGCCTGTGTCGAGAAGTGGGTTGATGACAAGGGTACACCGGTTCTCGGTGGTACCTGTCTGAACGTCGGCTGTATCCCGTCGAAGGCACTGCTTGAAACCACGCACAAGCTGCATGAGGCTCAGCACGGTTTCGCTGCTCAGGGTATCGTGGCCGATAACGTGCGCATGGACACCAAGCAGATGGTGGCCCGCAAGGATCAGATCGTTAAGAACCTGACCGGTGGTATTGCCGGTCTGTTCAAGGCCAATGGCGTGACTTTGCTGCAGGGTACCGGCAAATTGCTGGCCAACAAGCAGGTTGAAGTAACGGCCCAGGACGGTAAAACCGGCGTTTACGCTGCCGATAACGTGATTCTGGCGTCTGGTTCCGTACCGGTCGAGATCCCGCCGGCACCGCTGACCGAAGGTCTGATTCTGGATAACGAAGGCGCCCTGAATATCGATGAAACCCCGAAACGTCTGGGTATCATTGGTGCAGGTGTCATCGGTCTGGAAATGGGTTCCATTTGGGCGCGTTGTGGCTCTGAAGTGACCGTATTTGAAGCGATGGATGACTTCCTGGCACTGGCTGATGTTGATGTCGCCAAGGAAGCCAAAAAACTGCTTACCAAGCAAGGTCTGGATATCAAGCTGGGTGCGCGCTGCACCGGCACCGAGATCATCGATGGCAAGGAAGTGAAGGTAAAATTCGCTGATGCCAGCGGTGACCAGGAGATGGTGTTCGACAAGCTGATCGTAGCAGTTGGACGTCGTCCTCAGACTCAGGGCCTGTTGGCAGCAGACAGCGGTGTCAAACTGGACGAACGCGGCTTCATCTTCGTTGATGACAGCTGCCGCACTGATGCGCCAGGCGTCTACGCCATCGGTGACTCCGTGCGTGGCCCAATGCTGGCACACAAGGCCTCTGAAGAGGGGATTATGGTCGTTGACATCATTGCTGGCCACAAGGCTGCATTGAACTATGACTGCATTCCCAACATTATTTATACCTTCCCCGAGCTGGCCTGGGTCGGTAAGACCGAGCAGCAGCTCAAGTCCGAAGGTGTAAAAATCAAGGTTGGTAAATTTCCGTTTGCTGCATCTGGCCGAGCAATGGCTGCCAATGCAACTGACGGCTTCGTCAAGATCATTGCTGACGAAGAAACCGACCGCATACTGGGCGTACACATGGTCGGTGGCATCGCCTCCGAACTGATTGCTCAGGGTGTGATTGCGATGGAATTCTGCGCCAGTGCAGAGGATCTGCAGCTGATGGTGTTCGCTCACCCGACCGTCAGCGAAGCTGTGCATGAAGCAGCACTGGCCGTGGACAATCACGCCATTCACATTGCAAATCGCAAAAAGCGATAACCTGAAGGGTTAATCGGTGGGGCAGAGATCCTGCTTTTGCCGATCTGCAGAGCAAAGGTGTATCCCGACTGACTGCACTCTGGTCGGGGTACCTGTATAACCGAAAATACAACGGATTAGAGCATGAACCTTCACGAGTACCAGGGTAAACAACTGTTTGCCGAATATGGTCTGCCGGTCTCCAAAGGGATCGCGGTAGATACTCCGGAAGCGGCTGCTGAAGCGGCTGAAAAAATTGGCGGAGACAAGTGGGTTGTAAAAGCCCAGGTTCACGCCGGTGGCCGTGGTAAAGCAGGTGGTGTAAAGCTGGTTGACTCTCCGGCTGACGCCAAGGCATTTGCCGAAAAATGGCTGGGCCAGCGTCTGGTGACTTATCAGACAGACGCCAATGGTCAGCCGGTTACCAAAATTCTGGTTGAAACCTGCACCGATATCGCTAACGAGCTGTATCTGGGTGCGGTTGTTGACCGCTCCAGCCGTCGCATCGTGTTCATGGCTTCCACCGAAGGTGGTGTCGAGATCGAGAAAGTTGCTGAAGAGACTCCGGAAAAGATCCTGAAAGCAACCATCGATCCCTTGACCGGCGCTCAGCCGTATCAGGGTCGTGAGCTGGCGTTCCAGCTGGGCCTGCAAGGTGATCAGATCAAACAGTTCGTCAACATCTTCCTTGGCCTGGCCAAGATGTTCGAAGAGAAAGATCTGGCACTGCTCGAAATCAACCCGCTGGTCATCACTGACCAGGGCAACCTGCACTGCCTGGATGCCAAGATCGTTATCGACGGTAACTCTGTTTACCGCCATAAGGATCTGCAGGGCATGCACGACCCGTCTCAGGAAGACGAGCGTGAAGCGCGTGCAGCCGAGTGGGATCTGAACTACGTGGCACTGACCGGCACTATCGGTTGCATGGTAAACGGCGCAGGCCTGGCCATGGGTACCATGGATATCGTGTCTCTGCACGGCGGTTTCCCGGCCAACTTCCTGGACGTTGGTGGTGGTGCAACCAAAGAGCGTGTAACTGAAGCGTTCAAGATCATCCTTGAAGACAAGAACGTTAAAGCGGTTCTGGTTAACATCTTCGGCGGTATCGTACGCTGTGACCTGATCGCAGACGGTATCATCGGTGCAGTTAAAGAAGTGGGTGTCAACGTACCGGTTGTGGTACGTCTGGAAGGTAACAACGCTGAGCTGGGTGCGCAGAAACTGGCCGAATCCGGTCTGGACATCATTGCAGCAACCAGCCTGACTGACGCTGCTCAGCAGGCAGTCAAAGCAGCGGAGGGTAAATAATCATGGCCGTTCTGATCAACAAAGATACCAAAGTCATCTGTCAGGGCTTTACCGGTGGCCAGGGTACTTTCCACTCTGAGCAGGCGATTGCCTACGGCACCAAAATGGTTGGTGGTGTAACTCCGGGCAAGGGCGGTACTGAGCACCTGGGTCTGCCGGTATTCAACACCGTTAAGGAAGCTGTAGAAGCGACTGGTGCTGAAGCGTCTGTTATCTACGTTCCGGCTCCTTTCTGCAAGGATTCCATCCTGGAAGCGGCTAATGCTGGCATCAAGCTGATCGTCTGCATCACCGAGCACATTCCGGTAATGGACATGCTGCAGTGCAAAGTGAAGTGTGATGAGTTGGGTGTTCGCCTGATCGGCCCGAACTGCCCGGGCGTTATCACTCCGGGTGAGTGCAAAATCGGTATCATGCCGGGCCACATCCACCTGCCGGGTAAAGTCGGTATCGTTTCCCGTTCTGGTACTCTGACGTACGAAGCGGTTAAACAGACTACTGACGCTGGCTTCGGTCAGTCTACCTGTGTTGGTATCGGTGGTGACCCAATCCCGGGCTCCAACTTCATCGACATCCTGGAAATGTTCCAGAACGATCCTCAGACTGAAGCGATCGTTATGATCGGTGAAATCGGTGGTTCTGCCGAGGAAGAAGCGGCTGCCTACATCAAGGCTAACGTAACCAAGCCGGTTGTTTCTTACATCGCGGGTGTTACTGCACCTCCGGGCAAACGTATGGGCCACGCTGGTGCGATCATCTCCGGTGGCAAGGGCACTGCAGACGAGAAGTTTGCGGCTCTGGAAGACGCTGGTGTGAAGACTGTTCGCTCTCTGGCCGATATCGGCAAGGCACTGTCTGAAGTGACCGGTTGGGCAATGAAGTAAGAGCCTTTGGGTTTCTTTCAAAAAGGCAGCCTCGGCTGCCTTTTTTGTTTCCGTGCGCCCCTATCCGCCCTCTGCTAGAATGCGCCTTCAGAAACACATTCCGAAGGTATTCCCTTGAGTCAACATCCCTTTTCAGTCCTGCCCTTGCGTGCCGAGCTGCTGGACAATCTCGCCTCGCTTGATTATCACTTGATGACCCCGATTCAGCATGAGAGTCTCCCCGTGATTCTGGACGGCAAGGATCTTATCGCTCAGGGCAGAACCGGATCAGGCAAAACGGCGGCCTTCGGTCTGGGTGTGCTGCAGCAGCTTGACCCCACACGTTTTCATGTTCAGGTGCTGGTGCTCTGCCCGACCCGCGAGCTGGCTGATCAGGTTGCACAGGAATTGCGCCGTCTTGCGCGTCAGATCCCCAATGTCAAAACGCTGACATTGTGCGGAGGGCAGCCTCTGGGGCCACAGATTGGCTCACTGGAGCATGGTGCCCATATCGTTGTCGGTACCCCTGGGCGCCTTGAGGAACACATGCGCAAGGGCACTCTCAAACTGGACAGGTTGCAGGTGCTGGTGCTGGATGAAGCCGATCGCATGCTGGAAATGGGCTTCCAGGCTGCGGTGGACGCGATTGTTGATCAGACGCCGGCCAAGCGCCAAAGCCTTCTGTTCAGCGCAACCTATCCACGTGAGATTGAGGACATTGCCAGCCGTATTCTAACCAACCCGGTTCGGGTGGAAGTGGCCTCGCTGCATCAGTCCGGCAGCATTCGCCAGCATTTTCATCGCGTTGCCGAAGAGGAGCGTCAGGCGGCTTTGACGGCACTGCTCTACCATTATCGTCCGGTATCGGCGGTAGTGTTCTGCAATACCAAGCAGGAAGTGCGCGATCTGGAATCTTTTTTGCAACAGGAGGGGATTGCCGCGGTGGCTCTGCACGGTGATCTTGATCAGCGCCAGCGTGATCAGACCCTGGTGCGGTTCTCCAATCAAAGCGCTTCTGTATTGGTGGCTACTGATGTTGCAGCCAGGGGGCTGGATATAGAAGGGCTTGATCTTGTGGTCAACTATCGTCCCGCCAAGGAGTCTCAGGTGCATGTACATCGCATTGGACGCACCGGTCGTGCCGGCCAGAGTGGTGTGGCAGTAACCCTGTTCAGCGACCGGGAAGGTCACAAGCTTGCGGGCATTGAAGCTCAGCTGGATATAATTGCCACGGAAGAGCCTTTGCCCGCCGCGCGTGCTGATGGCAGTTATCGTCCACCGATGGCAACGTTGCAACTTGATATCGGTAAAAAACAGAAGATCCGCCCCGGAGATGTTTTGGGTGCATTGACCGGTGGCGAGGGGCTTCAGGGTGATGAGGTCGGTAAAATTCGCGTGTTTGATTTTTGTACCTATGTGGCGGTCAGTCGGCCGGTGGCGAAAGAGGCGGTACGTAAGCTGTCTCAGGGCAAGATCAAGGGCCGCAGCTGCCGTGTACGACAGTTGCGTTGAGGAAAGTACATGAAGATCTGGGTCGATGCTGATGCCTGTCCGGTGGTGATTAAAGAGATACTCTTTAGAGCGGCTGATCGGACTGGGCTGGAGCTGACACTTATTGCCAATCATGCAATCAAGGTGCCGCCCTCCGCGAATATCCGCGCGATCCAGGTTTCCGGTGGGTTTGACGTGGCTGACCACGAGATCGTACGCCGCTGTGAGGCCGGCGACCTTGTGATTACCAGTGACATACCACTGGCGGCAGAGCTGCTGGACAAGGGCGCGATGGCTCTAACGCCGCGAGGCGAGCAGTTTACGGCAGAAAATATTCGTGTCCGGCTGAATATGCGTGATTTTATGGAAACGTTGCGCGCCAGCGGCGTACAAAGTGGCGGTCCTGCGGCCATGAGCCAGTCCGACCGCCAGGCCTTTGCCAATCAGCTCGACCGTCTGATCAGTAAGGCGCTGCGAAGCAAGGGTTAACCGATACGGTGGGGTGGAAGTTCAAAACCCTGTACCCGGCGTCCGCTAAGGCGGATCAGGCCGTTATAGCACTCATCTCCAGTTGATGTGAAACTGAATTGGTAGCAGCGCTCCAGTTCGAGAAGGCCTTTGGAATTGCGCCTCGGTTTCATGCTCTTCAATGCGATACTCTCATCCAGTAGCTGTACGTCCTGTTGCTGGCAATAGGCCCGTACCTGGCGCGTGGCATACTCACGTACCTTCAGATTCTGCCACCACATCAAACACAGACAGGCTGTCAGCGCCAGCCAGAACAGATCAGACAGCTCAATCCACATAGAGGTCTCCTTCAAGGGGGGCTCATAATACCAGCCGTTGCGTTAAAAATAACCCTGCGGAATTGAGGGGTGAAAATACCTGATCAAAATGCTAGGTTAATGGCATTGAACGTTAGGGGGTGGTCATGTCTCATTTGCAAGGCCTGGACGGGCTGGTATTTGACAACAGTTATGCACGCTTACCGCGGCACTGGTTTCAACCGACACGTATTTGTCCGCTGAAGCATGCCCATTTGATCAGCTTTAATCCGCCGGTTGCACGCCAACTGGGCCTTGATCCCTGTGGAGTCAGTCCAAGCCTGCTTGCACAGGTATGTGGTGGTGAAGTCGACTGGCCGGGTACAGAGCCATTGGCGATGAAGTACACTGGCCATCAGTTCGGAAGCTACAATCCGGATCTTGGTGACGGGCGCGGTTTGTTGCTGGGAGAGGTGATTGGCCCAGAAGGGCAGCGGCTGGATCTGCACCTTAAGGGGGCAGGCAAGACCGCCTTTTCCCGTTTCGGTGATGGTCGTGCCGTATTACGTTCCAGTATTCGCGAGTATCTGGCCTCAGAAGCAATGTGTGGTTTGGGCATTCCGACAACACGTGCGCTGTGTCTGCTGGGAAGTGAAGAGTACACCCTGCGCAATGGCATGGAGCCCTGCGCCATGTTGCTGCGTGTCACCTCCAGCCATATCCGTTTCGGGCACTTCGAGTACTTCTATTACAGTGGTCAGCATGATGATCTGCATCGGCTTGCCCAGTATTGTATAGAACGCTATTACCCACAGTTGCAATCAGCCGAGCAGCCCGTGGCACAGATGTTTGCTGAAGTGGTGCGACGCAGTGCTGAGCTGGTGGCACTCTGGCAAGCCTACGGTTTCGTGCATGGTGTGCTGAATACCGATAACATGTCGATCATCGGTGAGACCTTCGACTATGGCCCATTCACGTTCATGGACCATTATGAACCGGATCATGTAGCCAACAAGAATGACCATGCCGGGCGCTACGCCTTCTCACGTCAGCCATCCATTGTGCTGTGGAACCTCTCAGCGCTGGCCCAGGCGCTGCTGCCACTGATAGAAAAATCAAGGTTGGAGGCCGAACTGGATCGCTTCGAAGAGCTCTATGAAGCGGCAAAGCTGAAGAGAATGCGGGCACGTCTAGGGCTGCAAGCCCCCCGGTCGGACGATGCCGACCTGATTGTCAGGCTGGAATCGATCTGGACTGAACAACGGATGGATCACAACCGGTTTCTGCGCCACTTGTGTGAATGGCAGCCGGGCGACACCTCCTCTACCAACAGTCTGCTTGCGTTGGCGAGGCAGGAGAAGGCAGTTGCGGAGTGGTTGCGGCAATACGAGATGCGCCTTGAGTATGAGGCGGCCAGCACTCCGATCCGTCAGGCACAGATGCGCTCGGTCAATCCGCGCTATATTTTGCGCAACTATATGGCGGAAGAAGTCATTCGCGAAGCTCATCAGGGCGACTACCGTCCACTGAACGCACTGCTACCACTACTGCGCCATCCCGGCGATGAGCACTCTGAATTCAGTGCCTATGCTGATGCTCCACCGGACTGGGCTGCCGCAATCCATCTGACCTGTTCTTCCTGATGCCGGGCGGTGAGCTACAGACAGAGGACCTCATTCCCTGTAGATTAAGGGTTTGAAATCAAGGCACTGAGTCACAGGTCCGGTCATGGAAAAACTACTGCTGCTGATCCAAAACAACTGGCTGAATGCTTTTGCAATCACCTGGTTTCTGTTCTGCTTTCGTGGCTATATGTATTACGCTGCCAGCCGTGCCAAGCACACGTCCTGCCTCGTCAGCATGCTGCACATGTACCGAACCGAATGGATGCTGCGCATGATGACGCGTGAAGTGCGTATCGCCGATACCACCGCCATCGCCAATCTTGAGCGTACGGTTGCGTTCTTTGCCTCGACCACCATACTGGTGCTTGCGGGTCTGATTACGGTGATGAGTTCGGCTGAAAAGGCGATCAATCTGGTGCAGGATCTGCCATTTGTAGTGGTTGCAACCCGGCAGGAATGGGAGCTTAAACTTCTGCTTCTGATCGTGCTGTTCATCTACGCCTTCTTCAAATTTACCTGGAGCCTGCGCCAGTATGGCTTTGTATCGGTGATGATCGGTGCTGCCCCCCTGCCGGCAGAAAACCCGTCCGAAAAGCAGGTGCGTGCCCACGCAGAACGCATTGCCACCATGGCTTCCATGGCCGCAAACAACTTCAACCTCGGTTTGCGCACCTACTATTTCAGCATTGCCGTGCTGGGCTGGTTCATGAATGCCTGGGGCTTCATGCTGCTGACAATGGTGATTGTCTTTGTCCTGTATCGACGGGAATTCACCTCCACCACGCTTCAGACCTTAACCATGAGCAGTGGAGCGGAGAAATGACGCAGGGAGAATATGCAGGGCGCTGCACACGGTTTCTGAACGCCCAGCCTCATATGATGAAGCTGGGCATCCGCCTGATACAGGCGGAGAAGGGGCGTGCTGTACTGGTATTGCCGGTGCAGCCTCAATTGATCAGCCCAGTACTGGATACCTACCTGCACGGCGGTGTACTGACCACACTGGTGGATGCCGCCAGCAGTGTTTCGACGTTGTGCGCCCTGGATCGGTTTGAGCTTTGCCCGACGCTGGATCTGCGTATCGACCATATGCGGACCCCGGCCCAGAGTCAGCCCCTCTACGTAAATGCAGAATGCTACCGCGTGACCCGTAGCGTCCTGTTCACGCGTGCGTCGGTTTATCAGGACGATCCCGAACGACCGGTCGCCTATGCCATTGCAACCTTCATGCGGCCTGAGGGTGGAAGCACCGAGTCCGAGTTTCGTCGCCTGATTGAGGGAGGGGACAATGCAACAACTGCTTGAGCTGGTACGCCAGGCACAGGAAAGTGGAGATTATCAGCCGCTAGTCGATCTGATCCCCTATGCGCGGGTATTGGGTGTGCAGTGTGCATGTTATGGTGAGGAGATTATCTTTCGACTGCCGGCCAATCCCGGCAACATTGGCAATCCCACCATTCCTGCCATTCACGGAGGTGTGATTGCATCCTTCATGGAATTGACAGCGCTGTTCCAGCTCACCCTGCAGCTGCCGCAGCCTGGACTGGCCAAGATTATCGACTTCTCACTGGATTACATGCGGGCGGGGCTTGATAGAGACACATTCGCCATTTGTGATGTCAGCCGACAGGGGCGTCGGGTCGGCAACTGCTCGGTGTTGGCCTGGCAGGAACGCAAAAGCAAACCGATTGCACAGGCGCGTGCACATTTTCTTCTGGATGCCGGTACTTTAACGCCTGTTCAGCGATAAGCGCTTGAAATCTCGGGGCGGGCCCCCATATCCGTGACGTTGAACGTTAGTTTTCGGAGGTAGATAAGCCCGCCATGAGCACAGATACTCAGAAAGAGACACTCGGTTTCCAGACGGAAGTTAAACAACTTCTGAATCTGATGATCCATTCCCTCTATTCAAACAAGGAGATCTTCCTGCGTGAGTTGATCTCCAACGCCTCGGACGCATCGGAAAAACTGCGTTTTGAAGCGCTGCATAACGATGCGCTGTATGAAGGGAACCCGGATCTGGATATCCGCATCGAATTCGATAAAGACGCCGGAACCGTCAGCATCGAAGACCGCGGCATCGGCATGAACCGCCAGGATGTGATTGAGCACCTGGGCACCATTGCCAAGTCCGGTACGGCCAGCTTCTTGTCCAACCTTACCGGAGATCAGGCCAAAGACAGTCAGCTGATTGGCCAGTTTGGTGTCGGTTTCTATTCCGCATTCATTGTGGCCGAGCGTGTTGATGTCTATACCCGTCGTGCCGGTGAGCCCGCCGAGAACGGTGTGCACTGGTCGTCTGCCGGTGAAGGTGAGTTTACCGTTGGCAGCATTAACAAACCCACCCGTGGCACCCGCATCGTACTCAAGCTTAAAGAGGGTGAAGAAGAGTTTGCCGATGGCTGGCGTCTGCGCTCACTGGTGCGCAAGTATTCTGACCATATCTCCATTCCGGTAAAAATGCTGAAAGAGGAGCAGCCGGCAGAAGAGGGTGAAGAGCAGACTGAGCAGAAAGCTGAGCTGGAAAGTGTCAACTCGGCCACAGCACTCTGGACGCGCAGCAAGTCTGACCTGACGGACGAAGAATACCAGGAGTTCTACAAGCATATATCGCATGACTTTGCAGATGCTCTGACCTGGTCACATAACAAGGTTGAAGGCAACCTGGAATATACCAGCCTGTTGTATGTGCCGGAAAATGCGCCATACGATCTTTGGAACCGCGAAGCGCCGCGTGGCCTGAAGCTGTATGTGCAGCGCGTGTTTATCATGGATCAGGCAGATCAGTTCCTGCCGCTGTACCTGCGCTTTATCAAGGGTGTGGTCGACAGCAACAACCTGTCACTGAACGTGTCCCGCGAGATTTTGCAGAAAGACCCCAACGTCGACAAGCTGCGCTCAGCGCTGACCAAGCGTGTGCTGGATATGCTGTCGAAGTTGGCTAAAAACGATGCTGACAAGTACGCCAAGTTCTGGACCACCTTCGGTCAGGTCATCAAAGAGGGGCCGGCCGAGGACTACGCCAACCGTGACAAAATCCTCAAGCTGCTGCGCTTTGCCTCAACCCACAGTGGCAATGCCGAGCAGAACGTTTCGCTGGAAGACTATGTCACTCGCATGAAGGACGGTCAGAAAAAGATCTACTACATCGTTGCTGACAGCTTCAATACCGCCAAAAACAGCCCGCACCTTGAGATCTTCCGCAAGAAAGAGATCGAAGTGCTGCTGCTGTCTGAGCGCATCGATGAATGGATGATGGGCCAGCTGTTCGACTTTGACGGCCACAGTTTCCAGGATATCACCAAGGGTGAGCTGGATCTGGGTGAGACCGAAAGCGAAGAGGATAAGAAAAAGCTCGAAGAGGTGGCGAAAGAACACGAAGGGCTGGTGGAGCGCCTGAACAAGGTACTGGCGGATCGTGTCGACTCCATCCGCATCACCCATCGTTTGACCGAATCACCGGCTTGTCTGGTAATCGGTGACTATGATATGGGGCTGCAAATGCGTCGTATTATGGAGGCTGCTGGCCAGAAAGTGCCTGATACCAAGCCGATCTTCGAGATCAACCCGGAACACCCGTTGATCGACAAACTGGACAAGGAGCCGGATGAAGAACGCTTTGGCGAGCTTGCGCTGGTGCTGTTTGACCAGGCGGGACTGGCGGCAGGTGCTGCACTGGACGATCCTGCCAGCTATGTGTCACGTCTCAATAAGCTGTTGCTTGAATTGAGCCGCTGAAAGCGGGAGGTTGTATGAGCAAAACGGACGGCTCGGAGCCGTCCGTTTTTTTATCTGTTCCGGATCAAGGACATTTCCATATTGAGGTTGTAAGCTGTTATCTATTAATAAAATGGAGATCTCCCATGAAACCTTTGCTTGCCATCACTGCTGCAACCCTACTGTCTCTTCCGCTGAGCGTTCAGGCTATGAGTGCCGATGAAGTGGTGCAAAAACATTGTGTTGCCTGCCATCAGGCCGGGCTGGGCGGAGCACCCAAAATGGACGATAAGGCTGCCTGGGCGCCAAGAATTGCGACCGGTGTGGATGCGATGACCGCCACTGTGCTGGCAGGCAAGGGGGCCATGCCGCCTAAAGGAACCTGTGGCAGCTGCAGTAAAGATGAAATTCGCTCAGCTGTTGAAGCGATGACGACACCACTGCAATAATTCTGAATCCTCAAGTCGAGCATGCGGGCAGACGACTGTATCAGCCTTGTGTGCTCATCAATTGCATTGACTCGTGGGTCCATTCCAGGCTGCTGACGTAGCATGCCTGCATCGCTTTCATTCGACCCAGGTCTTTGTTTTCCCATTCGCCTTGCATGAATTGCTGTACTTGTTGCAGAAGATTGCCAAGGGGTGAGTCATCACCTCTGAGTGCACCCTTGATAGTATCGCTGACATCGACCTGAGACAGGATGTCATCTCGGCTGATGCTGAGCAGTGCGTCAAGATGTACCAGAAGCCCGGCCATGAAGGCTTGCTCAGCGTCCACATCGGCTGCGGGAGTGGCAACCAGTTCCGACATGCGCGCCAGAAGCAGAATCTGTCGTGTAAGCTCTGATGGCTTGCCGTAGTTGTCGGCCAGTGCAATCAGTGAAACCCACTTCTTAAGCTGACTCATGCCGAGGTAGATCAGCGCTTCCTGCAGGCTGCTGACTTCGCGCCTGAGGCCGAAGGCGGAAGAGTTGACCAGTCGCAGCAGTTTGTAGGTCAGGGCCGGGTCTCGCTCGATCAGCTGTTTCAGTGTTTCGACCTGTACGTCAGGGTCATTCAGCGCACTGAGTAACTGCATCAGAATCAGTTTGTTGCCTTGTGGGCTGTGGCCTTTCAGCAGTTCGGGCTTGCTGAAAAAGTAGCCCTGGAACAGGTTGAAGCCCAATTCTCGACAAAAGGCGTACTCCTCGTGTGTCTCGACCTTTTCAGCCAAAAGGCTGACCTTGAAGCGCTTCAGCAGCGCTACCTGCTCCTTCAGCTGCGACGCATCCATGGCGCGAATGTCAACCTTAACGATGTCCGCGATTTCAAGCAGGGGGTCGAAGCTTTCATCGTATATGAAATCATCCAGCGCGATGCGGTAGCCTGCTTCCGCGTGTCGCTTGGCAGCTTGTATCAGATTGGGGGTGACGACACTGTCCTCGAGAATTTCGATTACCATCTCTTTTGGAGGTACAGGCGGCAGACTGTCGGCTTCCAGCATCTGCTGGGTAAAATTGACGAAAGCGGGCAGAATGCGCAGGCTGCCGGCCTCACAGATGCTGGTGTAGGAGTGCAGAATGACGCGGCTGCTCGCCTGATCACCGCTTATTCTCGCCTGATCACCGCTAATCAGTGGCAGAGGGTTAATCCCATCTTCGCTGCGATAAAGCAGCTCATAGGCCACAACCTTCATATCCAGATTGAATATGGGTTGGCGGGCCATCAGGATTTTCGCGCTGTCAGTCATATGCAGCCTCTATCTGTCGCCTTTGGGGGTCGTTAACCCTTATTAGTGATGCCTGCAGGCAACAGTTAACATTGTCATGCAGGTTGCACGCAAGCTCAAGTGTTCGCTTCGTTTGAGTGCTGTTCTGGATCATGTGTTAATGCAAGGATTGCATACTGACCCCGTATCGGGGGTATTATCGGTCAGAGAAGTAATCAGCCCGCCGCCCGGGTGAGACATTAAACCGCATGTCTGGAGAGATGAAATGACAACGGATGCAACCGAGGCTCGTTACACGGCATTGCTACAGGTCTGTCAAGACCCGCTGCTGATTCTGGATGGCGAACGGATTGTGGACGCCGTGCCGGGTAGTGCCGGCTGGCTAAAACCTGATCAGATGAAAGGCAAGGTGCTGTCGGACTTTCTGGCTGAGGACCTGTTGATTCAGGTCCGTTCGCTGATTGAGCGAGCCCGCCAGGAAAGTGCTCCTGTTCAGCATGAGTACCAGCTGAGGCCTGAGCATCTGCCGGAGCTGAGGGCGCTGGGGCTGCACGAAGGACTCTGGTATCGTGGCAGCTGGATGGTAACCGCTGCCGGTGAAATAGTCTGGAGTGCCCGTGATATCACGGCGCAGAAAAAGCTTGAACGTAAGCTGTCGCATCAGGCTCAGCGTGATCCGCTGACCGGCGCCTATAACAGGCGTGCGCTGGTACCGGTGCTTGAAGTGTCGGTAGCTCAGGCGCTGCGATATGACGGTGCAAGCAGCTTGTTATTGATTGATATTGATGGCTTCGGCAATATCAACGAGCAGCACGGCTGGGATGCCGGTGATCAGGTTTTACAGCATACGGTTTCCGAATTGCACCGGCTCAAGCGGACATCGGACTTTGTCGCCCGCTACAGTGATGATCAGCTGGTGATGGTGCTGCCTGAAACCAATCACGAACAGGCGATGTTGGCAGGTGAGCGCATGCGCTCTGCGGTAGAAGCGCTTGAAATTCCCTATCCTACGGGCAATCTGAGCTGGACGGTCAGTGTAGGTGTGGCGTCTGCACTCAATCTGGAGGATGATGCGGTGAGTGTGTTGCGTCGGGCTCGTGAGCACCTGTTGATTGCCCAGCACAGTGGAGCCAACCGCGTTGAGGGTGAGGCGCTCTGAGCAGAGCGCCTTGTTGACCTAAAATGACGGATGGTTGCGCAGGCAGTCGATCAAGGCCTGCATCTGTGTTTCTGTACCGATAGTGATACGAAGGTGGTTGTCAATACCCGGTTTGGTGAAATGCCGCACCAGAATCCGATTGTCTCTCAAGTACTGCATCAGCTCGGCCCCGGCCACTTTTGGGTGGCTGGCAAACACGAAGTTGGTGTGTGATGGCAGCACATCAAATCCCAAAGCTGTCAGCTGTGTCGTAGTCCAGTCCCGGGTTGCGATAATCTGTTGGCAGCACTGGTTGAAGTACGTTTGATCCTCCAGTGCTGCAATGGCACTTAGTTGTGCCAGCATATCCAGCGGGTAGGAATTGAAGCTGTTCTTGACCCGCTCCAGCCCATCGATCAATTCTGCCTGACCATAGGCAAAACCGACCCGCATCCCCGCCAGTGAGTGTGACTTGGAAAATGTCTGGGTAACCAGCAGGTTAGGAAACTCGCTCACCAGCGCGGTAGCGCTTTCAGCACCGAAGTCCACGTAGGCTTCATCCACAATGACAACAGATTCCGTATTGCGCTCAAGCAGGCGGCGAATCTCGTTCAAGGGGACGGAAATGCCGGTTGGGGCGTTGGGGTTGGCAAAAATGATGCCGCCATTAGGGCCCTGATAGTCATCGAGGTTGATACTGAAGTCGGCGTGCAGAGGTATGTGGCGTGCCTCGATGCCAAACAGGTCGATGTAAACGTTATAGAAGCTGTAGCTGGTTTGCGGCAGCAGCAATGGTTGGCTCTGGCGCAGGAAGGCCATAAAAGCCAGTGCCAGCACTTCATCAGAGCCATTGCCAACAAAAACCTGCTCTGGCAGCAGCCCCTGGTCGCTAGCAAGTGCCTGTTTGAGTGCCTGGCAGTCTGGATCCGGATAGAGGCGCAGTCGCTCGGCATCAAAGGTGGCAATCACCTGCTGTACGCCGGGTGCCGGGGGATAGGGGTTTTCATTGGTGTTGAGCTTGATCAGGCCATCAACCTTGGGCTGTTCCCCGGGTGTATAGGGGACCAGTGACTGGATGGCCGGGCTCCAGAATTTACTCATGCTCGGACTGCCCTGCAGCAATTGAATTTAAGGCTGCATGATAACAGAGCCGGCAGGTGGGAAGAAATGACGCGCCTGAATGTGGGTACAGTTCAGTTCTTCAGCGGGCTCTGTTCATCACGCAGGTACTCGGGGACACCGTTCTCGGTAGATCGGTCCAGTGCGCCGATATCGAGCATCGGAGCCGCATCAATGTGGTGTGCACCCAGTATGTGGGATACGCGCTCCAGAGAGGCAACGATCATCGATTGTTCCCAGTCGTGCATATCTTCGAACTCGCGGATAAAGGTGTCTTGCAAGGTGGCTGGGGCTGACTTGAGCAGTTCGAGACCGGCTTCAGTGGGGCAGGCCAGAACCTTGCGCTTGTCGGTGTGGCTGCGCTCGCGGCGGACCAGTTCCTTGCGTTCAAGCCGGTCAAGAATGCTGGTGACAGTTGCCTGCGCCAGATTCATTTCCTTGGCCAGCATGCCAATTGTCAACGGGCCGTTGATGCGCAGCGTTTGCATGACCATCAGTTGTGGCATGGTGAGCCCGGTCAGGCGGCTCAAATGTTTGTCATGCAGGTCGGTGGCACGAATAATCTGGCGCAACAGCACCAGTGCGTCCTGACTCTTTTCCATAGCGCTCAGCAGATTTCCGGAAGCAGGTGTGAACTGATCGCGCTTTTTAGCCTGATTCGTAAAGTATTGCAAAATAAGTTTGTCACTCCTTGTTAAGTATTTTGTAATGCAAAGCAATGTAAGATTTCAGGTTTTGCCGTGTGTATAGCCTTGAAATGCGCTCAAATGGACTAATATATGTAGAGCATTACGATGACTTGTGAGCTTGCAATGCCATTCTAGATGTGTTTTATAATAAAAACCATAGCAATGCGAAATAAATCAAATACTATGGAATCTGACATTATTACTTTGCGTAAACCCAAGGCCACTGATGGCTATGCTCTACATAAGCTGGTGGAGCGTTGTGCTCCGCTTGATCCCAACTCTGTCTACTGCAATCTGCTTCAGTGCAGCGACTTCGCTGACACGGCAGTAGCGGCGGAAGACGAAAACGGTGAGCTGGTCGGTTTTATTTCCGGCTACCGTCCGCCGAATCGTCCGGACACTCTTTTTGTCTGGCAGGTGGCAGTCGACTCACGTTGCCGCGGCAAAAAGCTTGGCCAGAAAATGCTGTTCGAGCTGGCTGAGCGCTTGGCACCTGAAGGTGTTCGTTTTATCGAGACCACCATCACGCCCGGTAACGTCGCCTCGGAAACTCTTTTTGCTCGCGTGTTTGCGGCCTTGTCAGCGCCGGTAGAGCGCTCGGTCCTGTTCTCACGTGATGAGCACTTTGAAGGCAAGCACGATGATGAAGTGCTGTACCGTGCAGGCCCTTTCAAGCTCACTCCCCCGAATGCATAACCAGGAGAAATCGATGAATATTTTCCAGAAAACTGAATCTGAAGTTCGTACATATAGCCGCTCTTTCCCGGTGACGTTCACCAAGGCGAAAGGTGCTGTACTGACCACTGATGAGGGCAAGGACTATGTCGATTTCCTCGCCGGCGCCGGAACACTGAACTACGGCCACAACAACGATGTTCTCAAGCAGGCACTGGTTGACTACATCATGGCAGATGGCGTGACTCATGGTTTGGATATGCAGACCGAAGCCAAGGCCGAGTTCCTGAATACGTTCCGCGACCTGATCCTTGAGCCGCGTGGTATGGGTGACTTCAAAGTCATGTTCACGGGGCCGACGGGTACCAACTCGGTAGAGGCCGCGTTGAAACTGGCGCGCAAGGTCAAGGGGCGCAGCAACATCATCTCCTTCACCAACGGCTTTCATGGTGTGACCGGTGGAGCGCTGGCTGCTACCGGTAATCAGCATCATCGTGGTGGCATGGGAACCTCCATGCCGGACGTGACCCGCATGCCGTTTGACGGCTATCTGGGTGAGGGTGTTGATACCACAGAATATCTGGAGCAGGTGCTGAGCGATCCGAGCAGTGGTGTCGATCACCCTGCTGCGGTAATCGTGGAAACCATCCAGGGTGAGGGTGGCCTGAACGCAGCCTCTTTTGAATGGTTGCGTAACCTTGAAAAGGTATGCCGCCGCCATGACATGCTGTTGATTGTCGATGACATTCAGTCCGGCTGTGGTCGTTCAGGGCGCTTCTTCAGTTTCGAAGAGGTCGGCATTAAACCTGACATCATCACCCTGTCCAAGTCCCTCAGTGGCTATGGTCTGCCGTTTGCAGTCACCATCTTCCGTCCTGAGTTGGATATCTGGAGCCCGGGTGAGCATAACGGCACTTTCCGTGGTAACAACCACGCGTTCGTAACCGCTGCCACTGCATTCAAGACGTTCTGGAGCGATGACAGCTTCCAGAAAGAAGTGCAGCGCAAGGCGAAGAAACTGCGTGAAGGTCTGCAGGCGATTATTCGCAAGCACGGCAACAAAACCCTGGAGCTGAAGGGGCGTGGTCTGATGAGCGGTATCGAGTGCCCGGATGGTGATCTGGCCGGTGCGGTGATCAAGGGTGCCTTTGAACAGGGGTTGGTAATTGAGACCAGTGGTGCGCATGACCAAGTGGTGAAATGCCTGGTGCCGCTTGTAATCACTGATGAGCAGATCGATTTTGGTATGAAAGTGCTGGATAAGGCATTTGCAGCAGCCATGGAAAAACGTGAGCGTAAGGCTTCCTGAACCTCGGGCCTCTGCCCTGGAAGTTCACGAGCGCCTGCGGGCGCTCCGCACACTGCATAAATTCAACGGAGAACAGATTCAATGATCGTAAGAACCCTGCAGGAATGTGAAAATTCGGAACGTCGTGTCGTATCCGAGAACTGGGAAAGCACCCGTATGCAGTTGAAAAATGACAACTGTGGCTACTCTTTCCATATCACCACCATCTATGCAGGTACCGAGACCCACATCTGGTACCAGAACCATTTCGAGTCCGTATACTGCATCAGCGGTGAAGGCGAAATCGAGACTTTGGCTGACGGCAAGATTTATCAAATCCGCCCGGGTACACTGTACATTCTGGACAAGCATGACGAGCATCTGCTGCGTGCCAGCTCCGAACTCAAGCTGGCATGTGTATTCAATCCGCCGCTGAGCGGCAAGGAAGTACATGACGAGAACGGCGTTTACCCGATCGATGCAGACCCGATCGAAGCCTGATCTGCCCCGGATATCCTTCGCCTGAGGGATATCCGGTCGTACCAGAGCGCAACCGTTCAACGGCAAATCCATGAGAGAAGCCAACAGGATATAACATGCATACTGTAGAGAAGATCGGCGGCACCTCAATGAGTCGCTTCAGCGAACTGATGGACACTATTCTGATTGGTGACCGCAGCGGAGAGGAATTGTACAACCGCATCTTCGTTGTTTCCGCCTATGGCGGTATCACCAATCTGCTCCTTGAACACAAGAAAACCGGTGAGCCCGGTGCCTATGCCCGCTTTGCCAACGCCGAAAACGAAAGTGCCTGGCGTGAAGCGCTGGCCGAAGTAAAGGCACGTATGGTCGAGATCAACCGGGAGCTGTTTGGTGATACCGACGAGCGCACACAAGCGGATGCCTTCATTACCCAGCGTATTGGGGATGTCGAGGCGATTATGTCCAACCTGGAGGAGCTCTGTTCCTACGGTCATTTCCAGCTCGATGACCACCTGATGAAGGTGCGCGAAATGCTGGCCGCCATTGGTGAGTCTCACAGCGCACACAACAGCGTGCTTGCGCTGCGCAAGGCTGGCGTCAATGCACGGTTTGTTGACCTTTCAGGCTGGGATCAGGAAGAGCCGCTGGCGTTTGATGACATGATCGAACAGAGCTTTGCTGACATTGATGTCAGTCGCGAAATGCCGATTGTCACCGGCTATACCCACTGCAAGGAAGGGCTGATGCGTACCTTCGACCGTGGTTACAGCGAGATGACCTTCAGCAAGATCGCGACCAAGACGGGCGCAGTCGAGGCGGTAATCCACAAGGAGTTCCACCTCAGTACAGCCGATCCGGGTATTGTCGGGCTGGACAATGTTGTCACGATTGGTCGAACCAACTATGACGTGGCCGATCAGCTGTCCAACCTGGGTATGGAGGCGATCCACCCCAAGGCAGCCAAGGGCCTGCGTCAACAGGAGATTGAACTGCGCATCAAAAACGCGTTCGAGCCTGATCATGCTGGTACTGTTATCAGCACGGATTACTGCAGTGCCAAACCCTGCGTTGAGATTATTGCTGGCCGTTCCAATGTATTCGGTATTGAAATTTTCGATCAGGATATGTTGGGCGAGGCGCGCTACGACATTGAGTTGTCGCGCCTGCTGCATGAGCTCAAGCTCTATGTTGTCAACCGTGATTCCGACGCCAACAGTATCACCTATTTTGTGGCGGGTAACCGCAAGATGGTCAACCGTGCTGTGCGCTTGATCAGCGAAAAATACGTGAGTGCCGAGGTGGCGATGCACAAGGTTGCAATTGTCTCGGCCATCGGCTCGGATCTGAAAGTGCCTGGTATTCTGGCTAAAACGGTTTCCGCATTGGCGGCTGCCGGAATCAGTGTACAGGCGCTGCATCAGTCCATGCGTCAGGTTGAGATGCAGTGTATCGTGAACCAGGAAGATTATGAGCCTGCGGTACGTGCGTTGCATCACGCCTTGATCGAACAGGAGGATCACGGGGACGTTATATGCGCCGCCTGAGTGCGCTGCTGATGGCTGGATTGCTGCTGGCGTTGCCATCGGCAAAGGCCCAGTCTCCTTCGTCTGACACCACTGCCGCCTCCGAGGCGGCAGTGGTCGTTTCCGAGTCTGATCAGTTGCGTTCGGAGCAGCGTCAGGAGTTGCGTCAACACGTTCAGCAACTGCAGGAGCCGCTCTACAATCCGTTTATCGAACGCTACATGATCGATGAAATCAAGGCGCTGCGCTCCGACATGGAGCGGCAACGGGTCGAAATGATTCGGGAGATTACCGACCGTGAGCTGAAGGTGGCCAACACCTCGATCTCTTATGCCACCGACACGGTAACCTATTTTTTCTATCTGATTGCAGCTGCATCATCGATCCTGTTGATTGTGGGCTGGAGCTCAATCCGTGAGATTCGTGAACGGGTACAGAGCATTGCGGATGAAAAAGTGGGCAAACTGGTGCAGGAGTATGAGGAGCGGCTTGATCGAGTCGAGAAGGAACTGCTGCGCAAATCCCGCATCATTCAGGAAAACCAGCATGAGCTGGAGATTACCAATGAAGTTCAGACCCTATGGGTCAAGGCGACTCAGGAAACGTCCTGGGAGCAGAAAATACGGCTGTATGATCGTATTCTTGAGCTGCGCCCGGATAATCCGGAAGCGCTAACCTATAAGGCCGATGCGGCGCTCGAACTGAACCAGCATCAGTGGGCGATCTCACTGTGTAACCGTGCCTTGACGGTAGATCCTGACAGTGGTCATGCCTACTTTCAGCTGGCCTGTGCCTATGCTGACCTGGGGGCCAGCCGCATAGCGCTGGATTATCTGAAACAGGCTGTACAGATTTCGGATGAGTATCGGGAGCAGGGCCGTCAGGAGCAGCGTCTGCTGTCACTGTCGCAGGAGCCTGATTTCGTGTCAGTACTTACGCAACAGCAGGAAGGAAGCAGCAAAGAGGACTAGACTCTTTGCTGCGTAATTCAAGGATTAATGCAGGTAGAGATCCTGGTCGTCGAAGATGTCGCCAATTTGGCGCATCAGACGACGCTCTTCCATCAGGTCTTCGATCTGGCGGCGGCGCTTGCCGTTATAGCGTACACGGCTGCGGCCGATCTCTTCCTCTTCGGTAAACTGCTCGTTCCAGTCGTCCAGATCGTCATCTGCAACTTGATCGACACGGATTTTGGTGCCCATCGACATGATCTCATTTATCAGGTTTAACAGGTGCGGCAGGGCCGCGTCATGTGTGTGGGAGCGATTTCGGACCGGTTTTTAAGGTTGCCGCCGAGGCCGCGTCATGACTGGGTTTGAGCCCCGTCTCCACTTCCGCGAATATAGTTCAGTGGCCGGTCGGCTTCAAAATAAAAAATTGCTATCGCCTGGATTAAAAAAGACGAGAATGCGCTATCAGGAGAGGAGAAGGGCTGCCGGTTGGCAGCCCTTGGGGATTACTTTTCGAAAACGTAGGTGCCGGGTGCCACTGTCAGTGGTGGATATTCCTTTGAACCCATGGTCGGGGGGGCAATTTTGCTGCCGGAGTGCTTGTCCAGCCATTCGCACCAGGGCACCCACCAGGAGCCGTCCTGGCTCTCATGACGAACCAGCCAGTCATCAGCCGGAATATGTTTGTCTTCTGCAGTCTGAACACCCAGCTGATAGCTGCGTCTCGGGTGGCCGGGCTCGCTGACGATACCGGCATTGTGGCCGCCACTGGTGAGTACAAATGTCACTTCAGTGTTCATCAGGTCATGGATCTTGTAGACAGATCGCCACGGTGCCACATGGTCGGTCTGGGTTGCGACGCAGAAAACGGGAACGCGAATGTCTCGCAGCGAGATGGCACGATCACCCACACGGAAACGCCCGCTGGCAAGGTCGTTTTTCAGGAACAGGCGCTGCAGATACTCAGAGTGCATTTTGTAAGGCATGCGGGTGGAGTCGGCGTTCCAGGCCATCAGGTCGTTCATGTGTGGCGGTTCACCCAGTAGATATTCGCTGACTATTCGCGACCAGATAAGGTCATGGGAACGCAGCAGCGTGAAGGCACCGGCCATCTGCTGTGTATCCAGATAGCCGCGGTCCCACATCAGGTCTTCCATATAGCTGAGCTGACTTTCATCGATAAACAGCATTAGCTCGCCGGCTTCAGTAAAGTCGGTCTGTGCCGTAAACAGGCTGAGTGATTTCAGGCGGTCATCGTTGTCTCGTGCCATGGCCGAAGCAGCAATGGTGGCAAGCGTGCCCCCAAGGCAATAGCCGACCAAATGTACTTTCTGTTCAGGTACCACCGAGTTGATCACTTTCAGTGCGTCCATCACACCACGGCGCAGGTAATCACCCATGCCCATGTCACGGTCTTGGGCGGTGGGGTTGTGCCAGGAGATCATGAAGACCGTGTGGCCCTTGTCAACCAGGTACTTGACCATGGAATTGTGCTCGGACAGGTCAAGAATGTAGTACTTCATGATCCAGGCGGGTGTAATCAGAACCGGCTCGGCGGCAACCTTGTCGGTTGTGGGCGAGTACTGAATCAGCTCAATCAGGCGGTTACGGAACACCACCTTGCCGGGTGTTACCGCCAGGTTCTTGCCGGGCATGAATTCGGGGTCGATATCATCCGTTTCACTCAACAGGTTATGCTGGATATCCTCCAGCATGTTCTGCAGTCCCTGTACCAGATTCTGGCCGCCGGTATTAACGGTTTTCTCTACCACCAGCGGGTTTGTCATTGGGTAATTGGTCGGCGAGAACAGGTCAAGCCACTGGCGCGCGGCAAACGACACCATATTCTCATGGTGGGGGGCAACGCCGGGAATTCCGGTAGTCGCATAGTGCCACCACTGTTCCTGCAGCAGAAAACCCTGTGACATCACATTGTAGGGAAAGCGTTTCCAGGCCTCGTCACGAAAGCGACGGTCTCCCGGCAGTGGCTTGATGAAAGGGGGCGCGTTGGCATCAAGACTGGCGCGGCCGGCCCAGAGAGCAAATGCACTGAGCTTGCGCACCATATTCTCACGCATTTCGTTCATTTTGCCTGGTGAATGGCTGGTATGGATCAGCCAGTCCATGTAGGCCAGGGTCAGAGAGGCGGGCGACATGCCGTTGGTGTAACGTCCCTCGATGGCATGGATGACACGGTCTATGCTGTTCTTAATGTCCGGTAGTGGCATGCGGGTCATTCGAATCTCCTTTCTTGTCCGGTGGGGGCCCGGAACCTTAGTGTTAAGAGTAACAGTCAGTATAGGGGTGGTGTATGACTATTTTTTAACCCAAAGTCGAATTGCCAATAACCTCACTTTTCGACTTTTGCTGCAGGTGCGAAAAATATAGAATAGCTTATATTACGTTATGCTTGAATGCACACCGGCGCAGCCGGCGATCAGGGGATCAAAGCGAGTGTCGACCAAATACCTCAAACGCTTCTTCAAACCCGAATCCATTGCCATTTTCGGTGCTTCCGAGCGCGAGGACAGCATGGGCGGAATCGTGCTGCGTAACCTGCTGGACAGTGGTTATGCGGGTAAGCTGATGGCGGTCAATGCTCAAGGCTATGAGCAGGTTAACGGTGTTCATTGCTATCGATCACTTTCAGATCTGCCTGAAATGCCGGATCTGGCCATCATTTGTTTACCGCCTGAAAGCGTGGCGGGTATCATTCGCAAGCTCGGCGCCAATATGGTCAAGGCAGCCATGATTCTGACCGGGGGACTGAGCAACTCGGACAGTGATCATTCTCGTTCACTGCGCGAAGAGGTCCGCGAGGCCGCGCGCCCTTATGGCATTCGCATTCTGGGCCCCGACTGCATGGGGTTGCTGGTACCGGGATCAAAGCTCAATGCGAGCTACGCGCATGTGAACATAAGCAAGGGCAAGGTGGCCTATGTCGGTCAGTCAGGGCTGCTGGGCACGGCCATGATTGACTGGGCCAGCGGGCAGGAGATCGGTTTCTCCCACTTTCTTACACTGGGTGAAGGTGTTGACGTCGATCTGCCGGCCATTATCGACTATCTGGCAAAAGATCCCACCACCCATGCCATTCTGTTGCAGATGGATCGTATTATCGGTTCTGCGCGCGACTTTGTCTCAGCGGTACGGGCTGCGTCCCGCAACAAGCTGGTGCTGGTACTCAAATCCAATATCATCCAGGACGGTCGTATGTCGGTGGAATTGGCCCCCGGCGTTGATGATGAAGACCGTGTATATGATGCGGCCCTGCGCCGAGCCGGCGCCGTGCGGGTTGAAACCTCCGACCAGCTGTTCAATGCACTGGAAACCCTGTCACGAATGAAACCGATGCGCGGTGAGCGCCTCGCCATTGTCTGTAACGGTATGGGCCCCAACGCATTGGCCAATGATCGACTGCTGCGCAAGCAGGGCAAGCTGAGTGAAATTACCGAAGAGACTCGGACCGCACTTGAGGCCATTTTGCCGGCCGAGTGGAATGGGCGTAACCCGGTTGATCTCAACGCCGATGCGACCCCGGAACGTTTTGCCGAAGCCATTCGTTTGTTGACCAAGGACCCTAACGTTGATGCAGTACTGACCATTCATGCACCGACACGCATGGCTGCCAGCGTTGCGACAGCCGATGAGGTGATCAAGGTGGCACGCAAGACACCGCGCAATGTGCTGACCTGCTGGATGGGCCGCTTTTCGGCCATCGAGGCACGCAACCACTGCAACGCAGCTGGTATTCCCACCTTTATGACCCCGGAAGAGTCGGTGGACGCCTTTATGCAGATGGTTGATTACCACCGTAATCAGGCCGCCATGCGCCAGACGCCGGCGCCATACCATTTGCATAACCTGCCAAATCGAAAGCGGGCGCGGCAGATGCTGCAGGATGCGCATGCAGAGGGGCGGGACTATCTGACCCACTCTGAAGCCAGTGATCTGTTGGATCTGTACGAAATCCCGACACCCAATACCGGCTATGCCGATGATATCGCCGGAGTCGTGGAGCTGGCACGGCAGATGGGTGGTTCGGTAGCCGTCAAGGCGCTGCACCAGGACAATCTGTACCCCTTCTTTTACGATAGTAGCGCCTACCAGCGCTGGCGTGATCTGGCGCTGGATCTGTACTCCATCAGCGAAGTGCGCCATGCCACCACCAAGCTGGCCTACAGAGTGAGTGAACGGTACCAGCCAGAGCAGACCCACGGCTTCGTGGTACAACAGATGAAACGTGGCTTTCAATCCCTCCAGATCAATGTGGGTGTGACCCGTGATCCCGTATTTGGCCCACTGATTCTGTTCGGTGTGGGTGGCTATGCGATTGATGTACTGGCCGATCGCAATATCATGCTGCCGCCGCTGAACTTCGCATTGGCGCGTCAGTTGGTCAAGCGCTCGCGGGTGTATAACATCATCAGCGAAAACAGTTATCAGGTTGAGCGTGATGTTGATCATCTGTGTGAGCTGCTGATACGTCTGTCGGAAATGGTGGTTGATCTGCCTGAGCTTAAATGTCTGGAGATCAATCCGCTGCTGCTGAACAAGCGTGGACTGCTGGCCGTCGATTGCGCCGTGTCGCTGGGTGAAGCCGTGCGGCTGTCGATCTCTCCGTACCCGGAACATCTCAGCGAGAATGTCACGTTGCGTCGCTCTGGACGCAAGGCGATTCTGCGCGCGATTCGTGGTGAGGACGAGCCGGCTCACCTGGAGTTTTTCAACTCATTGAGCCCGGAGTCGATCCGGCTGCGCTATTTCTACAGTCGGGGTGTGCCCAGCCATGCGGAGCTGGCCAACTGGACCCAGATCGACTACGACCGTGAAATGGCTTTCATTGTGTCGGCACCGAAACTCAGTGGTGCAGGATTTGAAACCCTGGGGGTAGTGCGAGCCGTGACCGATGCCGATAATATACGCAGCGAGTTTTCCATCGTGATCCGGGACGACATGCAGGGCGAAGGGCTTGGGGTAATGCTGATGCAGAAAACCATCGATTACTGCACCAGTCGTGGCACTTTGCAGCTGGTGGGGTCCACCATGCCCAGCAATAAAGGTATGCAGGGGTTGGCTCGCAAGCTTGGCTTCAAGATCAGCTACAACATGGAAGAGGATGTGGTTGATATGAAAATGATGCTGAACGAGCCCACTGAAGACTGGCAGATCTACCGCCTGCAGCACTGATCTCCTTGACCGACCAATCCAGCCGACAGGACGCTCCCGAGTGGGCGTCCGGTATTGTTACGCATTATGAGCACAGCAACCGAACCCGATCAATCCGCTTTCCGTCTTTCGTTGCCGGTACTGTTTGGCTATATACCGCTGGGGATGGCCTTTGGCGTCCTGTTTTCCGAGCTGGGGTATCACTGGCTGTATGCAGCCCTGATGGGGCTGGTGATCTATGCCGGGGCTGGCCAGTTCATGGCAGTAGGCCTGCTGGCCAATCAGGCAGGTCTGGTTGAAGTGTTCGTGGCTACACTATTGCTGAATGCCCGTCACATGGTATATGGCCTGTCACTCTTGAGTAACCTTACACTGCAGGGCTCGCGCCGTTGGTATCTGATCTACGCCCTGACCGACGAAACCTATTCGCTGCTGACCATGCTGCAGGCCGGCTGTGATCGAATACGCGCTCGGCTTCAGTTCAGGTTGGCGCTGCTGAATCACCTCTACTGGGTGATCGGTTGTACCCTGGGGGCCTGGCTGGGTGGGCAAATCAGCTTTTCAACGGCGGGTATCGAGTTCACGCTGCCTGCACTGTTCCTGGTGCTGACATTGGAACAATATCGGGTGGTGCGCCGACCGGGTGTGTTTGTTCTGGCACTGGTAATCGGCCTGCTGGCGCTTTTGATCAGTGCCGACAACATGCTGATGTTATCCATAGGCATGGCCGTTTCATTGTTGATCATGGCCAGAGGAGGAGAGGCATGGAGCCGACTGCGTATCTTCTGAGTGTCATAGCCGTGGCTGCTCTGGCCACCTTTCTGACACGAGCACTGCCTTTTGTGCTGCTTTATCGTTGGGCTGACCACCCGCTGCTGAAGCATCTGGGGCGCTATTTGCCACCTGTGCTGATGGTTTTGCTGCTGTTGTACGCATTGAGGGACGCGTTGATGACGGGGCAATATCTATTGCCCTCGCTGTTGTCGCTGGGGCTTGTGACTGCGCTGCACTGGCTGCTGCGCAATCCGCTGATCAGCATTTTGTCCGGTACCGGTCTTTATATGTTGTTGATCCAGACAATGCCCACTGGCTGACATATATCAGGGCTGATGGGGGCAAAACAGGTCGTGCAGGGTGCGTATAATGGTGATTGCGGTGTTACCGTTGAGCGAGTAAAAAATGGTTTGGGACTCGCGTCGGGTACGTACCAATCCATCCCGGCGCAGGACGGCCAGATGTTGCGACAGGGCTGACTGGCTCAGATCAAGGCAGCGATTGAGCTCAGAGACGGACAGCTCCTTGCCGTCGAGGTAACACAGAATCAGCAGGCGACTGTCGTTACCCAGCACACGCATCAGTTTCGCGGCAGATGCTGCATTTTGTTTCATCATCTCGATGCTGTCAGGGCTTAACTGTGGGGCAGGTTCGGCAGGGCGGTGGTCCGTGTGAGTCACGTCACAATACTCCAATCTTGTTATTTGTTGGCAATTCTAGCCTATCACTACAGTTAATCCAATTTAACTAATATACCTAGAATGAATATTAGTCTTCTCTTATGTCATAACGTGCCGACACTTCAGGCCCCCGCGCCCGTGTATGTGACGCTGATTTAGGGGAAACCCTTATACTTTGGTGCAGCTCGCGACTAAAGTCGATTGTTGACACCTCGACTTGCTTCGCCTTCGCCTATAACGTTCCGCCTGCTTGTTGTCAGGGGGTTGGGGAGCCCTCTGTTTTCCTTAAATAGAAATAAAACACTGGTCAATGCCAGAGGAGCACTTATGGGACTCTATCAGCGAAAGCATGGGGAGGAACATCCGTATTGGAAGTTCGGCCCTTTCAAAATTCGTCTGCCATTCATTCACCATCGCTGGGAATGGCCGGAAACCATTCAGGCTTTGATCATGTTCGTGGTTGGCATGGCAATGATACCGCTGCTGGAGCAGTATCTGGGCCTGCCTTACGATGTGGCACTGGCGTTTGTGGTGATCTGTGGTTTTGGCTTTATGCTGCCAACCGTGTTGGGAGTTCCGATGGTGCCGGGTTGGATAACACCCGCGATTCCGGTCGTGGTGCTGTTTCTTGGCAATTTTGAACCCGGTCCCGAAGCAATACGCGCACTGATCGGGCTGCAGTTGGTCGTCACTCTGATTTTCTTTGTACTCGGCATTACGCGGCTGGGCAGCAAGCTTGTTGACATGTTTCCGGATTCGATCAAGGGCGGCATACTGATGGGGGCGGGCATTGCCGCCATATCCGGTGAAATTGTGGCGGGTGGCCGACTTGAGCAAACGCCGGTTTCACTGATCATCGGTGGTGCCGTGACCGGGTATGTTCTGTTTTCACTGTCATTTCGTGACTGGACGGAAAAGCACCGCTGGGCAAGGGTAATCGCCGGTTATGGTATGGTCCCGGGTGCGTTGGTGGCGATGGCCATCGGTTGGGCCGTAGGTGAATATCCAATTCCTGAGGTCCAGTTTGGCCTGTCTGCACCTGCGTTTGACAAGGTGCTGGACTACACCGTATTCGGTGTTGGCCTGCCATCCCTTGAGATGGTCTGGATGGCAATTCCGACCGCTGTGATCGCCTATATTATCGCGTTCGGCGATATCATCGTGGGTAAAAGCCTGCTCAACCGTGTGGACCACCTGCGCCCTGATGAAAAAATTGAAGTCAATGTTGACCGGGTGCACCTTGTCACCGCCATGCGTAACTTGATGCATTCGCTGCTGGCCCCCTATCCGGGTCTGGCTGGCCCCTTGTTCACTGGTGCGATGGCGACCATTGCGGAGCGCTATCGTTACGGTCGCAAGGCGATGGATACCATCTACAGCGGGGCCAGCATCTTCTGGATTGTCGGGTTTATTGCACTGTTCATGCTGCCACTGGTGACCCTGTTCAAGCCTGTGCTGCCGATTGCCCTGTCCCTGACGTTGCTGATCACCGGCTATCTCTGTATCAGTGTGGGCGTTGAACAGATCGATAACGCCACCTCCATGGGTGTTGCCGGCACCATGGGGGTTGTGCTGTCAGTCTACGGTGCAGCCTATGGGCTGGCTGTGGGTATCATTCTTTACCTGCTGCTGGAGCGCCGCTCGAAAAAGGCATTGCAGGAACACGCTGGCGAGATGCCGGAAGAACCGATACACATTGAAGAAATAGCCGAGGATTACGGTAACCGTTGAAACAGGGGCTGTCGGTGCAGGGATGCACCACAGCCGACTCAGGCTCTGGCAAAGTCGGTGCGGCTCTTGCGACGCTTAGCAGCCGGCTTGTTGTTGCCCGCCTGAGTGCAGTTCCGGCCCCGTTCCTTAGCCAAATAGAGAGCCTGATCGGCACGCTTTATGACTTCCCGCGGTGTTTCACCAGCTTTGTTTTGACATATACCGATACTGATCGTCACCTTTACGATGCTGGTATCAGAGGAGTTGCTGCCTCGCTGATTGCGACCACTCTGATCATCCTCCGGCCGGTTCTGATCACGTATCTTCATCGGGTAGTCGGCAACACGCTGGCGTACCTGCTCAAGTGCATCAAAGGCTTCCTGCTCCGAGCGGCGCTTGAACACAATTGTGAATTCCTCACCACCATAGCGAAACAGCCTGCCGCCACCGCGCACCAGATTCAACTGTGATGCAACCATCCGTAATACCTGGTCTCCGATGTCATGCCCATAGCGGTCATTGAATTTCTTGAAATGATCGATATCCAACATGGCAATCGAATAGTGTTGGCCTGGCCCAATGAGATAATGTTCAAGTGCGCGGCGACCGGGAATGCCGGTGAGTGTATCAATAAAGGCCATACCGTAGCCGTGATGAATCAAAGCGCCAATCAGTAACAGTTGTGCCAGCAGATGATAGCCGCTGTTGAGCAAAGGTTGTCCCGGCTGGCTAAGGCTGATCAGGAATGCGAACGACAGTGCAGCAGTTGCCAGCGTATCTACAGGCTGTCGCCGCAATCGCAGAAGGCAGATGGGCAGCAACAGGAGCAGGTTCCACCAGAAGGCAGCTGTTGGAAGAGCCAGTCCCGGAGCAATAAAGTTGAGTAATGCCAGTGGCAGATGCGGCAGCAACTGTGTCAGCAGTTGGGGAGACTCAAGCCAGATAAGTCCCGGGACAAGATAGATGACAATCAAACAGCCGCAGCGAAGCATGCCGCTGCGAGACAGCAGGCCTCGTTCAGGCAGAAGCAGTAATACAACCTGGCCCAAGGGCCAGAACAGACTCAGCAAAACCAGCAGCACATAACTGGCCGGATTATCGGGGCCGGCATCGGCCGTGGCGTGCAGCAGGGTGGCGGCACAGGCAAAGTGCAGTGACAGCAGGAGAATTCGGCCATGCTTGAAGCCGATAGCCAACAGCATCACCATCAGCGCCAAAAGCCAGGGTAGGGTATTCAACAGCAGCTGGTGACCGGGCGTAAGCAGGTGGAGCTGATCACGCAGCAAAAACGGAACCGGCAGCAACAGCAACGGCAGCAAACGCAACGCCAGTTTCAGAATCACGTGAACACCCACTCCATTATCCGGGCAAGAGTCGCAAGTTTAACACGCCCGGAGAGAATGAGCCTGCCGATTGTGCTGTTGAGCACAGTCGGCAGGTGTGGTGTCAGGCGCGATGAGTCGGTTTGAATCCGATCATGCGAGCGATAAGAATGGCAGGGCACCAGCCGGTAAAGGCTGACTGAATCAAGCTAAGCCCAATAATCAGCGGCAGGATCAAAAGGGTTGGGCCGACCATGCCCAATACTACGGGCAAGCTTGTGGCGAGAATCAGAATGCAGGCAATAATATGAACGCCCTGGTTGACGCTCATGCCCTTGGAGTCACACACCTCTTCCTTCAGGCCCAGCAAGCGAAACACCATGATGGCGGGGCACCAGCGAGTAAAGGCAGACTGCAGCAGGTTGAAACCGACAAAGGCAGTCAGCCAGAGCCAGAGGGCAGAGTGGTATTGGCTAAGTGCCAGGCTTATCAGCACAACGGTACCGGCCATCAGGCGCAGGGCAGCATTCAATGTCATCGAACATCTCCTTTGATTAGAGTTTTCTGAATTATATATAATTAATGTCTAATATTAATAGTCAAAAGTCGATTGAATATCCAATGCTGTCGTTTCCATGCTCCTTCAGTCGGGCTATGCTGGAAAAAATTCTGACAGGAGACCGGCATGAGTGAGTTCAGGCGTTTATTGGTGAATCTTGCTGAAGATGAGCACCGGGGCGAGCTGCTGCAGAAGATGCGGCGTCTGCTGACGCCCGACAGTCAGGTTGAACTGTTTTCCTGTGTCTATTCGGCGGGATTGGACAGCAGTCATCTGTTCGACGCTGATGGGCGCCAGCATGCGATTCAGTCCGTCTTGAGAAAGGTGGAAAAAGGTCTGCAGTCCCATATGGACAAGCTGGTACAGCAGGAGATTGAGGCCGGGGCGGATGTCTACTGGGATCGGGATCGAGCTGAAGGCGTGGTACGCAAGGCGCTGCGCTACCGGCCCGAGCTGGTGCTGCATGCGTTGGAGCCTCATCCCAGGGTGCTGAGCCAGTTGCTGGCTGCGTCTGACTGGCGTTTGCTGCGCCAGTGCCCGACACCACTGCTGTTAAGCAAGACACGTCAATGGTCTGAGCGTCCTCGCATTGCAGCCGCCATCGACCCTTTTCATCTTGATGATGTAGCTGCTGAGCTGGATCAGAAGCTGTTGAGCCATGCAACACGGTTGGCGGCACAGCTGGGGGGAGAGCTGCATGTGATTCACGTATTCAATACGCTGCCACACTCGGCCATTTTCGATGAGCACCTGGTTGTGGATTACGAGCAGCTGCAGAAAAAAGTGGCAATAGAGCACCGACAGCGGATTGGTGAAATGATTGCGCCACTGCAACTGGAGGTCGGAGACCCCTGCGTTCACCTTAGGGAAGGTGAGTTTCATCAGGTATTGCCGAAGCTGATCGATGAACAGTCAATCGATGTGCTGGTGATGGGGTCTTTGGCGCGCGGTTTTATCGATCGACTGCTGCTGGGAAGTTCTGCTGAGCGTCTGTTGGATCAGGTCAGCTGTGACCTGATGATCGTCAAACCGGACAGCTTTCACTGCCCGGTGACAGAGTTCTAGACAGCAGGGCTAAATCTCGAAGCTGGCCCATACAGGGGCATGGTCGGACGGTTTTTCCATGCCTCGTATCTCGTAATCGATACCGGCATCTCGACAGCGCTCCAGCAATACGGGCGTGGCCATAATCGCGTCAATGCGCAGGCCGCGACGAGGATCGTCGTCAAAACCACGGCTGCGGTAATCGAACCAGCTGAACAGGTTGTCCTCCTCCGGGTGCAGTATGCGGAAGCTGTCACCCAGGCCCCACTGCTTAAGCTGGTCAAGCCACTCGCGCTCAACCGGCTGGAAGCTGGTTTTGCCGGTTTTCAGCCAGCGTTTGCGGTTGACTTCACCGATACCAATATCCTTGTCTTCCGCCGAAATATTAAGATCACCCATCACCACCAGCGGCTGCTCGGGGTTGCAGCTGGACTGCAGATAAGCCAGCAGATCAGCATAGAAACGACGCTTGGCCGGGAATTTTGTCTCGTGGGCAATGTTCTCGCCCTGGGGGAAGTAGCCGTTAAGAACCTTGATGGGCTTGCCGCTGGCCGAGTTGAACTCGGCCATGATCATGCGGCGCTGGGCATCAGGCTCATCCCCCGGAAAACCGTATTCAACATTAATCGCAGGCTCACGAGAAATCAGGCACACGCCGTAATGTCCCTTTTGACCGTGATAGACAACGTGATATCCCATCGCCTCGATCTGCTCTCGCGGGAACTGGTCATCGGCTACCTTGGTTTCCTGAATGCCGATCACATCCGGCTGATGCTTTTCGATCAATCGCTCAAGCTGGTGCATGCGTGCGCGAATACCGTTGGTATTGAAAGAGATCAGTTTCATGCTCTGTCCTGAAGGAAGCTGCGGGTCAGGTGAATCATATTATCAGAAACGGCCAGCCAGGTGGGTGCGATGCAATAGTTTTTGGCTATTACTGCGGGGCGGCAGTTCTATTGGGCTATCGTGTTACAGCTCGATACAATGTCTCTAATGAACGAGTGGATTGTTAAGGAGAGCACAGTGGCAGAATTCGATTATGACCTGTTTGTGATTGGCGCCGGGTCTGGCGGTGTACGTGCTGGCCGGATGGCTGCCAGCATGGGAGTTCGGGTAGCTGTAGCCGAAGATCGCTATCTTGGTGGTACCTGCGTTAACGTGGGCTGCGTGCCGAAAAAACTCTATGTCTATGCGTCACATTATGCTGAGTCCTTGCATGAAGCCGAGGGCTACGGCTTGAAGGCGGAGTCTGTCCAATTTGACTGGGCGACTTTGCGAGACAACAAAAAGCAGGAGATTTCCCGTCTTAACGGGATCTACACCAACCTGCTCAAAAATGCCGGCTGTGAGTTGATGGATGGCCGCGCCAGCATCACAGGGGCTAATGAGGTCAGTGTCAACGGCAAGACTTATACTGCAGAGCGGATTCTGGTGGCCACCGGAGGCTGGCCCTTTGTGCCGGACCTGCCAGGCAAGGAACATGTCATCAGCTCCAACGAAGTGTTTGATCTGGAACAGTTCCCCGAGGATGTGATCGTCGTTGGCGGAGGCTACATTGCGGTCGAGTTTGCCGGCATATTTGCAGGCCTGGGTGCGCGCACTGAGCTGATCTATCGCGGTGAGCTGTTTCTGCGCGGGTTTGATCAGGAAGTGCGAGAATTTACGGCCCAGGAAGTGGCGAAGAAGGGTCTAAACCTCAGCTTCAATACCAATATCGAGTCGATTGAGCGGTTAGCCAGCGGCCGCTTGAGTGCCCGCCTGACGGATGGACGTATCCTGGAAGCCGATCAGATACTGTACGCCACCGGTCGTGTACCCAATACCGATGGGCTTGGACTTGAAGCACTGGGCGTTGCACAGGCAAAAAACGGAGCCGTAATCGTCAACGATCAGTTTCAGACCTCGGTGCCGTCGATCTATGCCATCGGTGATGTGATTGACCGGGTGCAGCTGACCCCTGTGGCGTTGGCCGAAGGCATGGCGCTGGTGCGAAGCCTCTATGCCAAGGGTTCACCCAAGGTGGATTATGACCTGATCCCCACGGCCGTATTCTGTCAGCCCAATATCGGTACGGTTGGTCTGAGTGAAGAGCAGGCGCGTGAGCAGTACAGCAATATTCAGGTGTTCCGCTCCGAGTTTCGTGCGCTCAAGCACACGTTAAGCGGCAGTGACGAGCGCACCTTGATGAAAATGATTGTGGATGCTGACACCGATCGCGTGCTTGGCGTACACACGGTGGGCGCAGAAGCCGGTGAGATCATTCAGGGTATCGGTGTGGCACTCAAGGCAGGCGCAACCAAGGCGGTATTTGACAGCACCATTGGCATCCACCCGACGGCAGCGGAAGAGTTTGTCACCATGCGTGAGCCGGTCAGGTGATCCAGGCTTAAGCAGCAAAAAAGGCCGGGCATCAGTCCCGGCCTTTTTCGTTCTGCTCAGCCAGAGAGGAGTCGCTGCTGTCTATCGTGGCGGCAGCCAAAGATGCAGTGTGCGAAACCAGTTCAACCCGGTCAGTTGCTCACGCAGACGCTCCTGCAACTCTCGCGCCGTTAGGCCTGTGTGCAGCATAAGCTGGTGAAACTGCTCAGAAGCCTTGATGTCCAGGTCGATATACTCAGGGTGGTAGTACAGGATCAGTTCGTAGTCGGGATTGTCACCCAGAATACGGCTGATGATAGCGTCCAGATGTTGGCTGACTTCAGGCCGTGTTGGCATGACAGGGCAAAATACCTCGTCATGGAATTCTTCATCATCGTAGGTATCGATATGGAAAATGATATGGCTGATATCATCGAAGCGGCTCTGCAGCTGACACACCACGTTGTCGCCGATGAAGTGCCCTTCCGCCGCACTGAGGTGAGGAGCAACCTGAAGGTGCATTTCCAACAGGCTTTGGCTACCCATGCGACGACTTTTGAAGCTGTGCACATTGATTACGCCGTCAACACTCAGCACCTGCTCGCGCAGTTTGGTAACCTTTTCTTCCGGCAGAGCCGTGTCGACCAGTTCGGTAATGCTTTTAGCGACCAGGTCCCAGCCAATCTTGCCGACCATTAGCGCAACCAGTACTGCTGCAAGGGCGTCCAGCCACCAGATGCCGGCCATGGCGCCCGCAACAGCCAGCAGTACGACGATGGATGAGAAGGCATCAGTACGACTGTGCCAGGCATTGGCGATGATCAGGTCAGAGTCCAGCTTCTTGCCTACCTTGAACGTGTACTGGAAGATCCATTCCTTGCTGACAATGGAAAGTGCTGCAACGATCAGTGCCGGCCAGCTGGGCAGAATTGTTGGTTGCTCGCTGAACAGAAGCTGCAGACTGTCATAGGCCATCACGCCACCGACACCTACCAGAATCACGCCGAGCGCAACCGTGCCGACGGTTTCAAAACGCGCATGGCCCCAGGGGTGGTTTTCGTCAGGTGCCTGGTGAGACAGACGCAACACGATGACCACCATGAAGTCGGTGACCAGATCTGACAATGAGTGGATACCGTCCGCAACCAACGCCGTGGAGTTGGCGATGACCCCAATCAGGATTTTCAGGATGCCGAGTACGGTGTCCAGAACAGCACCAATGATGGTGACTTTTTCGGCTGCCTTGCGGCGTATGTCCAGTTGCTCTTGCATCAATCCGAAGCTCTCTCATCCGACAGCCGGGGATGATACCTGCAACCCTCGGCCAGGACCAGCGCAAAGGCCTTAAAATTAACACTTGCGTTATGTAACGTATTGATAATAAATGAATAAATACAGTTGATCAAAAAATAATCAATTTGTAGAAGAGCAAGAGAACATGCATGCTGAAGCCGTTTGGTAATCAAATTTTCACAGTGTTATCCACAGCAGATGTGGGTATACCCGGCCAGCCCAAGGGTAATGGGGGATGGAGGTAAAATCTGTGTGAGCGATTGTCCCTCAAGGCGAGAGTAACCTAAGATGTTGCTTTGAATTTTGACCTTCACGGGAGCGAAAATGCAAACCTCAGTCATGACCCAATGGTTTTTGCCGCTGGCGCTGTTTGTCATCATGCTGGGGGTTGGGATGACGCTCAGGGTTGATGACTTCCGGCGTGTGCTCAAGGCACCCGGCGCTGTGCTGGTGGGGTTGATGGGGCAGCTTCTGTTACTGCCTTGCCTGGGGCTGATGTTGGTAACGGCGCTAGAGTTGCCGCCATTGTTGGCCGTTGGCTTGATGGTGCTGACCTTTGCACCGGGTGGCGCTACCTCAAACATGCTAACCCTGTTATCGCGGGGTGACACGGCTTTGTCAGTGTCACTAACCGCCATTTCAAGCCTGATTACACCTTTTTCGCTGCCGTTGTTGACGTTGATGGCCCTGAGTCATTGGCAGGGAGATGCTGTGCTGCCCGAGTTTCCTGTGTTGGAGTCGGTGATGAAGTTGGTACTGGTGACATTGTTGCCGGTGTTACTGGGCATGCTTGTCAGTGGCCGCAGCCCTGGCTTCAGTCATCGGGTTAAAGGGCCTGTAAAGATACTGTCGTTGGCGTTTATGGTTGTGGTCGTTACAGGAATTGTGGCGGCTAACTGGGGACGCTTGCCGGCTCTGGTCGCCATTGTAGGGCCTGCAGCGTTGCTGTTGGCACTTTTGGCAATGGGCAGTGGCTACTTGCTGGCTCGCCTGATGCGGTTACAGGCATCGCAGCAGGTGACCCTGAGTATTGAGGTGGGAATTCAAAATGCGGGGACGGCTTTGCTTGTGACGGGCGGTTTGCTGCAGAGTGCTGAAATGTCTGCCAGTGCGCTGATCTACGGGGTGTTGATGCAATTGCCGGCCTTGCTGCTTGTGGGTTGGCGCAACCGTGATCTGGTGCTGGTGCGCCAGCGCATTCAATGATTAGTCGATACCGGTGATCTTGTGCGTCTGCAGACCCAGTTTCCACTGTGGATGCATCATGCAGTAGTCGATGCAGCGGCGGATATTGGTACTTTGCAGAGGGCCATCCATTGGCTGCAGATAAAAATGGTCAAAGTGCATCTCAGTGAACCGTTCGGGTTGAGCCAGTGGCTGTGGGTAGACCAGTTTCAGCTCGTTACCGCTGTGTACAACCAGTTCGCTGCCGGCCTTGGGGCTGACGCAGATCCAGTCGATACCTTCGGGCAGAGGGCAGGTACCGTTGGTTTCGATGGCAATCTCAAAACCCTCGCCGTGCAGAGCGTCAATCAGATCTGAATCAAGCTGCAGGGCGGGCTCTCCACCAGTGCAGACAACGTAGGGCTTGCCGTCTGGGGCGTCTGGCCAGAACGAGCGAACCCGCTGTGCAAGCTCGGCCGCGCTGGCAAACTTGCCACCATTTTGTCCATCGACGCCGACAAAGTCCGTGTCGCAGAAGTCACAAATCGCTTTTGATCGATCCTGTTCCCGACCGGACCAGAGGTTGCAGCCGGCAAAACGGCAGAATACCGCAGCCCGTCCTGCTTGAGCGCCCTCTCCCTGCAGCGTATAAAAGATCTCCTTAACGCTGTACATGCTCGCCCCCAAACGCCGCGATCAGCTCAGGCAGCAGGCGGGCATACTCCAGCCCCATGCGAGCCAGTTCGGTATCACGGGCCGCGAGTGCCTCTTCAGGCGTGTCGGCTTCGAGCTGATCACGGTACTCATCGCACAGGCGCAGGCGGTGCAGGCTCAGGTCTTCATGCAGGACCAGCCGGATCTGCTGCTGCCATTCCAGTGCCAACCGCTTGACCAGCATGCCGGTACTGATATGTGCTGCAATCTCGTCACACAGCAGTTCCTGGCCCTTGACGCTGATTTTGCTGCCCTCGGTCATCGGGTCACGCAATTCACATTCATCTTCCAGTGCCCAGCCCTGTGGCATGGTTTCACCCTGTACCCAGGCTGTCATGACCTTATCGGCCTGCACTTGAGTTTGCACCAGCTGTACCTTGAGTGATCCCAGCGCCTGGCGCAGCTGATTCAGCAGATCTTCTGCACGCTTGTGCGAGGAGGCATCCACCAGCAGCCAGCCCTGCTGTGGCATCAGCAGGGCGTATGTACGGCGACGACGGGTAAAGCTGCGTGGTAGCAAGTCCAGAATGACTTCATCCTTGAGTTGCAGCTTCTCTTTGCGGTAGACCTTACGACTTTGCTCGGCTTCAATCAGGGCAACACGCTCATCCAATGCCTCGCGTACAACGCTGCCGGGCAGAATGCGCTCTTCCTGCAGCAGGTTGATCAGCATGAAGCCGTTGCTGCTGAATACCAGCATCTCGTCAGCTTCGCTCACTGGTGCGCTCCAGCCGCTGCGACTCAGTTCCTGACTGCCACAGGGGGTAAATGGATGTTCTGACAGGGCTTCGCTCAGGTGTTCAGGGGTAAACCCCGGGGTGGGTTCAAAGCGATAGACAATGGCATTACGGAACCAGAGCATGGACTCTCCAGAGGTGCAAAAGGGGTGAAGTATAACAGTGTGCACCGGGCAGGCGTACCCGGTGCATCAGATGGGAAGCTTAGCAGCCTTCGTAGGCGAGCAGGGAGTAAACGGGGATGCCCAGTTCCTGAATGCGGGTTGAGCCCTGCAGGTCCGGCAGATCGATCAGGGCGGCGGCCTCGATAACCTCCGCGCCAAGCTTCTTGATCAGGGTGCAGGCGGCCAAAATGGTGCCGCCGGTAGCAATCAGGTCATCGAACAGAAGTACGCGGTCACCGGACTCAACCGAGTCAATCTGCATTTCAACTGCGGCGCTACCGTACTCCAGCGTATATTCCTGATGAATGGTTTCGCCCGGTAGCTTGCCTTTTTTGCGCACCAGCACCAGCGGCAGGTTAAGCTGGTGCGCCAGGATCGCGCCAAACAGGAAGCCACGGGCGTCAATACAGGCAATATGCGTAATGTCGCTGTCGATATAACGCTGGATGAATGCATCCGACACCATACGCATCGCTTTGGGGTCTTTGAAAATGGGAGTTACATCGCGAAAGGTTACACCGGGTTCGGGCCAGTCCTGCAGTGAACGGATGACAGACTTCACATAAAACTCATCGTAGGACATAAATATCTCCCGGTTAGGCGCTCAATTGACATAACTCAATGCTGCGAGGGCGGATTAAGGGTGTAATGGCTTCGTTGGGTTACACATTGAGATGGCTACTTCATTGTGCAACTTGGGGCATGGCTTCGAAAGAAGCCATGCCTTTTTTATTGGCGAGATACTGTCCCCGGTTATAAACCGCCAACCGCATGGATGGGCTTGCTAATTTTGGCACCTTCCCCGTCATGGTGTCAGCTGGTCTGGTTTTCCTGATGCTGGGAGCATTCGCCTTGGCGTGCCTCGCCAGACAAACGATACATTTCGTCCAGGTTGGTCAGTTCCACTTCCTTGCCGTCCACTTGCATCAGGTCCATCTTTTGAAAGCGCGTAAAGATGCGGCTGACGGTTTCCACGGCCAGGCCCAGATAGTTACCGATCTCGTTACGTGACATCGACAGACGGAAGTTGGATGCCGAGTACCCGCGTGCCTTAAAGCGCTGAGACAACTTGAGCAGAAAGGTTGCCACGCGTTGTTCTGCATTTTTCTTCGACAGCAACAGCATCATCTGCTGATCATCTCGGAGTTCCTTGCTCATGCTGCGCAGCATCTGACGGCGCAGTTCGGGCAGTTGACCTGAAAGTTCATCCAGACGTTCAAAGGGGATCTCACAGACGGTCGTGGTTTCCAGTACCTTGGCTGACATGGGATAGGTTTCGGCATCAAATCCACTCAGGCCGACCAGTTCGCCCGGGAAATAAAAGCCAGTGATCTGCTCTTCACCCTCATTGGTGAGCGTGTAGCTCTTGATTGTGCCGGCCCGAAGGGCATACACGGAGCTGAAGGGTTCACCCTGATGGAACAGGTGTTCACCTTTCTTGAGCGGGCGGCTTTTCTCGATAATATCATCGAGCCGGTCGATCTCGGTCAGGTCAAGCGATACCGGAAGACAGAGTGAGCTCAGGCTGCAGGTCTTGCAATGGACCTGTTGCAGGCTGTGAAGCTTTCCTTGAGATTTCCAGTCGGCCATGGGGTCATCCTTATTTTGGGTTCGTCACGCTGCGAGTGCTTTCCCGCATTATGTAACATTTACCCCAGAGGGTGAAGCGCCGGGCCCGGTTAAAGGGCCTCGACTTTAGATAATACGCGAGAAGCTCCGTGTGGCTTCATGTTTTGGTATATAGGCATCGAACGCCATACAGATGCGTCTTATCAGCAGGCGGCCTGCTGCAGTCACGCGAATGCGACTGGATGACAACTCGATCAAGCCATCAGTACTGAATTGCTGCAGTTCAGTCTGCTCGGCATTGAAATAATCGCCAAACTGAATATCAAAGCGCTGCTCAACGGCCGCAACATCCAGTTCAAATTGACAGATCAGCTCAGTAATGACCGCGCGGCGAATATGATCATCACGGCTCAGTGTTACACCGCGCTTGACGGCATGTTGCTGCTGAGCGACAGCCTGACTGTAGGCGGCAATATCATGCTCGTTCTGATAATAGACATCGCCAATCTGACTGATGGCTGATACGCCCATGGCGACCAGGTCACAATCGGAATGGGTGGTGTAACCTTGAAAGTTGCGATGTAGCTTGCCTTCCGCCTGGGCGAGGGCCAGTTCATCATCGGGCTTGGCAAAATGGTCCATGCCTATATAAACGTAACCGGCCTCAAGCAGGCGATTGATACTGTTTTGCAGTATGTTGAGCTTGGTCTCGGGGCTGGGCAAGTCTTCAGCACGAATGTGTTTCTGTGAGCGGAATCGATCCGGCAGGTGCGCATAGTTGAACACTGACAGGCGGTCAGGGCTCATGGCAATGACGGTGTCGAGGGTATCGGCAAAGCTTTCTTCGCTTTGATGCGGCAGGCCGTAGATCAGGTCCATGTTGATCGATTTGAATCCCAGTTCACGCGAGCGTTGCAGTACGCGCGCGGTCATCTCGGTGGGCTGGACGCGATTGACCGCCTCCTGTACCCGTGCATCCACATCCTGTACACCAAGGCTGATACGGTTGAAACCGATTTCGCGCAAAACCGCCAGAGTCTGGTCACTGGCTTCACGCGGGTCAATCTCAATTGAATAGTCGCCCTTGTCATCATCACGCAAATTGAAATTGCTGCGCAGTGCCTGCATCAGCTCACGCATTTGACCATCGCTGATAAACGTCGGGGTACCACCACCCCAATGCAGCTGATTTACCTGCCGGTCTCCACGGTACCACTGTGACAGCTTTGCCATTTCACGATAAACAGTATCAAGATAAGGCTGAGCTTTCTTGCGGTTGCGGGTGATCACCTTGTTACAGGCGCAGTAGTAGCAAACGTGAGCACAAAAAGGGATATGCACATACAGCGACAAGGGTGCATGAGGGTCACTTGTGGAGCGCCCGGTTTCGATCAACTTCTCGGGGCTCAGGCCGGAATCGAACTGGATCGCAGTCGGGTACGAGGTATAGCGGGGGCCAGACAGGTCATAACGCTTGATCAGGTCCATATCCCAACTGATGGTTGTCTGGTTGTTCACCTCAGTACCTCTATTTGTTGGCCGGCCGGGCATTATAGGGAAGAGTGACCGGGCGGTTGTTGATGGATATCAATGCGGGTGCAACAGGCCGGTCCATGGCAGGGTTGCCAGACCAAACAGAATTACCAAAAGCCCCGCCCCCTGTCTTACACCACTGCGTTGTAATAACTGTTTCAATTGGCGTGCCAGGAGCGCCGATGTGAGCAGAGCAGGTAGAGTACCGGCACCGAATACCAGCATCAGGCTCGCACTGGTGAGGCTGTTGTTGCTCACCGTACCGGCCCAGAGCAGAGTCGTATAGACCAGACCGCACGGCAACCAACCCCAGAGTGCGCCCAGGAGCAGCGCCTTGGGCAGGGTGTCGGCGGGCAGCAGGGTGTGGGTGAAAGGCTGTAACCGGCGCCAAACAACACCTCCGGCTCGTTCCAGATAGGCCGCGCCCTGCCACCAGCCGGCAATGTATAAACCCATCACAACCATGATGAGCCCAGCAACGCTACGCAGAATCAATGTAAGCTCAGCCGTTTGAGTAAACAGCTGTCCCAGCTGACCGATCAAGGCACCCGCAAGGGCATAACTGAACAGGCGACCAAGATTGTAGGCCAGTTGAAAGCGAAGGACTCGCTCACCGCCGCTCATGGCCAGACTGCCGGCGATTCCGCCGCACATTCCGATACAGTGAGTGCTGCCGGCGAGGCCAAACAACAGGGCGGAAGCAAGAAGGGCGGGTTCAGGCATGCTCAACGTGTATCCTGATCCTGGTTTTCCGGCTCGGGATTATCCTTTTTCTGTCGTGCATCCTCGGGAATAAGGTCTTCGTCATCATCATAGAGGATACGATGAGCCGGTGACTCAAGGTCATCAAATTGACCACTGTTCACACTCCAAAAGAATGCCCAGATCGCAAAACCTGCCAGAATGATCGCGATGGGTATTAACAGGATAACAATATCCATTAACGTTCCGCTCCCTCATTGGTTGGCTGAGCCACGACGTGGCGGCGACTCAGTCGCATCGCATTGCCGACCACTACCAGCGAGCTGGCGGACATGCCGATCGCGGCCCAGTAGGGTGGCACCAGACCGGCGGCTGCAGCGGGCAGGGCAAGAAGGTTGTAAAGCAGCGCCCAGCTCAGGTTCTCACGGATAATGGTGCGTGTCTTGCGTGCCATGCGCACACAATCGGCCAATCGCATCAGGTCGTTGGCAATCAGGACTGCATCAGCGTTGGTCTTGGCCAGATCGGTTGCACTGGCCATCGCAACCGAAGTGCGGGCACCGGCCAGTGCGGGGATATCATTGATACCATCGCCCACCATAATGATCTCAGCTCCCTGCTGGCTCAGTTGGTTCAAGTGTGCCAGTTTCTGTTCAGGGCTCATACCGCTGAATACTTGATCAATTCCAAGATGAGAGGCGACCTTTTGTGCAGCATCGGAGGCATCACCGGTGAGCATTAGTGGCGTCAGGCCAAGTGCGCGCAGTTCAGTGAGTGTTTGTGCGGCTTCGGGGCGAATCTGATCATCGAGCCGGAACCACCCCAGTGGTTGTTCAGCATCTGCAAGCAATAACCACAACCCGCTGCTTTTGGGTTGTTGAGGTGTATCGTCAGGGCAGGCAAAACCGGGTTTGCCAATTCGATAGTGCTTGCCCTCAACCATACCGCTAAGGCCTTGGCCAACATGCACCTGTACATCCGTGGCGGCCTGAACAGCGTAGGCACGAAAGGCACGGGCAATAGGGTGTTCGGAACGGCTTTCGAGTGCGGCGGCAATACTCAACAGTGTTTGGCTGTCGAGTGTGCTGACAGGACATATCTCCTCAATGTTAAGGTTGCCCTCGGTCAATGTACCGGTCTTGTCGAAGATAATATGGGTTGCCGTGGCAAAGCTTTCCAGCACGTGCCCGCGACTGATCAACATGCCACGCTGGCGTAGAGTGCCTGTGGCAGCAGTCAAGGCGGTAGGCGTTGCCAGTGAAAGGGCGCAGGGGCACGTGACGACCAACACGGACAGCGTGACCCAGAATGCGCGTGCAGGGTCATAAAAGTACCAGAATACCGCCACGGCTGCTGCCGTCAAAAGCGTGGCTGCCACAAACTGGCTGGCAACACGGTCGGCTATGCGAGCAACGCTCGGCTTCTCTGCCTGGGCCCGGTCCAGCATGCGGACAATGGCGGACAGGAGGCTTTCACTGCCCGTCTCGGTTACTTCAATCTGAAGCGGGTGCTCGATATTGAGAGTGCCGCCGATGACCAGTTCGCCAGTGCTTCGTGACTGGGGCAGGTACTCACCGGTCAGAGCCGACTCGTCCACTGAACTGCGCCCCTCGATAACACGGCCATCAGCCGGAATGGTATGCCCCGACTTGACCAAGACCCTGTCTCCGGTTCGCAGTTGAGTGGCGGGCACAAGCGTTTCGGTATCGCCGTCAAGGCGAATGGCACTGGTTGGCAGCAGATCAAGCAGGGCGTTGCCGGCCCTGCCGGTTCGATGACGGGCCGCCATTTCCATGAAACGCCCGACCAGCAGGAAAAAGGCGAACATGGTGACTGACTCGAAGTAGACATCGCCGCTGCCAGAAACCGTTGACCAGACACTGGCAAAAAAGGCCAGCAAAATTGCCAATGCGACTGGCACGTCCATGCTCAGGCTGCGTGTTTGCAAGTCGCGCCAGGCGGCTTTATAGAAGGGCACGGAAGAGTAAAGCGCTACGGGGGTTGCCAGAACCATGGATGCCCAGTTCATCAGGGTGATGATATGGGCGTCCATGGAATGGCTGAGTTCGCCGGCATAGAGTGCTGCGGCGAGCATCATGGTCTGAGCCATGCATACACCCGCCACCCCAAGGCGGCGCACGGCGCGTTTACGCTCTTGCTCAAGCAACTGCTCTTCGCGGTTGGGCTGATAGGGGTGGCCCTGGTAGCCCAGGCGATCAATTTCTGCCAGCAGGTGGCTCAGACGTGTGGTTCCACTGTGCCAGCGGATACGGGCACGGTGGGTGGTCATATTGACACTGGCAGCGGTAACACCGGGTTGGCTTGTCAGGTGTTTTTCCAGCAGCCAGACACAGGCGGCACAGGTGATGCCCTCAATAACCAACACAGCCTCACGCTGATCGTCCCCGGCGTTATGTACAAAGCTGCTTTGCACTTCGGGGTTGTCATACAGCTCCAGCTCTTGCTTGCGCCGGCTGCCGCTGTTGGTGCGGATCAGCTCACTGTCCGCACTCTGACTGTCGCGATGGCGATAGAAGTTGTCCAGCCCTCCATCTACGATGGTCTGTGCAACCGCCTGGCAGCCAGGGCAGCACATGGAGCGTTGTTTGCCCTCAATGCTGACAGTGTACAGGCTGCCGCGTGGAACAGGCAGGCCACAGTGATAGCAGGGTGTGCGCGCCGGGGGCTGCTGTGCGGTCATGGCTGGCTCATTGCGCAGTGAGCGTAAGGCTGATCAGTTCAGAATAAGGCGGTACCATTTCCTGGCGCAGCTGCCAGCTTTCGTCGGCAGGAGACAGGGAAAGGTAGCGTTTTCCGACCAGACCTGCAGTGAGGCTGCCGGAATAGATGCCTTTGCCATCAACGCTTTTCAGAATCAGGATTTGGTCAAATTTCTGATGGGTTGGATGAATGATATTCAGACTGAGAGTCTGCGGGAAGCTTGTCAGCATACCACTCAGGCGCAGATTGATATCACCGGTTACGGTATCAAAGTTGAGGGTGCCTTCAAGTCCCAGTCTGCTTGCTGCATCAGATTTGGACGTGTCGATATTCATTCCGCGGGCGACCTTGTAATAGTCTTCCTTAACAATGCCGTCGCTGGTGGTTACTGCAATGTACATGAAAAATGAAGCATAGATGAACACCGCAATCAGTGGCGCCAAAATAAACCAGAGCCAGGGCTGCTTGTACCAGGGGGCGGGGGGAGTTGCGTGTGTATTCATGACACTCCTTGAATGGAAACGGCCGGAATGAACCGGCCGTTATTCTAACCTAATTAAGCCGAATGAGGCACTATCGCTGTGGAGTGGGACCCAGGAAACGGCTTTCAGTTTCAATATGAATTGAAGGATCTTCAGCGGCTTCAACAGTAAAGCTGAAAGGAGTGTTGGCCTGATTCAGCTGATCTGGCTCTATTTGAACCCTGACAGGGTATGTCAGAAGCTCTCCAGCCTCTACTGTCACAGTATCTGCCGAGATCATGTTCAGTCCTTCCGGACCATCAATTTTGATGCGGTAGCTGTGGTCTATCTGCTCCTTGTTGGCGATCTTGAGTGTGAAAACGTTCTCGATCATGCCGGACGGGGTAGTGGTGTATAGCTGGCCACGATCACGGATCACGTCAACTTCAAGCGGAACGCGGTCTCCGATGGCCCAGATGAAGGCACCAAACATCACCATCAGTGCAACAAAGTAACCGATCAGACGGGGGCGCAACAGTTTGGTTGTGTTGCCGTTCAAGGCGTGTTCAGTGGTGTAGCGTACAAGCCCGGGTTCATAGCCGACACGCTCCATCATGTCATCGCAGGCATCAACGCAGGCACCACAGGCCACGCATTCGTACTGCAGACCGTCACGTATATCAATACCGACTGGGCAGACGTGAACGCAGGCATAGCAGTCGATACAGTCGCCCAGGCCTGCCGCTTCCTTGTCGACCCCTTTTTTGCGGCTGCCACGAGGTTCTCCACGCTTCTCATCGTAGGAGATAATAAGGGTATCCTGGTCGAACATGACGCTTTGGAAGCGGGCATAGGGGCACATGTAGATACATACCTGCTCACGCAGCCAGCCAGCGTTACCATAGGTAGCTACGCTTAAGAACGCCAGCCACCAGGTTTCCCATGGCCCCAAATTCCACGCTAAAACATCGGGTACCAACTCACGGATTGGAGAAAAATAACCGACAAATGCTATAGCCGAGGCGACGGCGATGATAATCCAGATGGCATGCTTGGCGCTCTTACGCAGGAACTTTTCAGCGCACATGGGTTGTTTATCAAGCCGCATGCGCTTGTTGCGGTCGCCTTCGGTGATACGCTCGGCCCAGATAAAGAGCCAGGTCCAGACAAACTGGGGACAGGCATAACCGCACCAGAGGCGCCCTGCAAAGACTGTTACGAAAAACAGAGTAAAAGCCAGAATAATCAGCAGCCAGGAGAGCAGCATGAAATCCTGGGGCCAAAAAGTCATGCCGAAAATATGAAATTGCCGGTTGGGCAGATCAAACAGGATGGCCTGTCGGCCATCGTATTGAAGCCAAGAGGCGCCGTAAAACATCGCCAGCATGATGAAACCGGAGATGGTACGGAAGTTTTTGAAGAAGCCTTTGTAATACTTGACGTAAATGTGTTCCCGCTTGGCATAGAGGTTATAGGATTCGGCCTCTTTTTTGCCTTTTTTGCTCGGGGTTACGTCCTTTACCGGTATCTGATTCATGCCAGTACCTACTGCTGGTTGTGTCGACAGGTCCATGCGCTCCATTAGGAGCGTCGAATATTATACTAAGCCGCTAATAAAAAAGGCGACATGACTTGAATCATGTCGCCTTTTTTTGGTGCTTGTCCAGTGCTTATTTATTGGACAGGCTGTAGACGTATGCTGTGATCAGGTGGATCTTGTCTTCAGACAGAAGATCTTTCTGAGCAGGCATCACCCCAAATCGACCCACACGGATTGTGTGAGCAATCTGAGTAAAGTTGCCACCGTAGAGCCAAGTATCATCAGTCAGGTTGGGAGCACCCAAAGCGTGCATGCCCTTGCCCTCAGCGCCATGGCAAGCAGTACACAGAGCCTGGAACTGTTTCTGTCCGTTGGTCACATCAGTACCGGCCACAGCTTCCTTACCGCTCAGGGTCATGACATAGCTGGCCACGTCACGCACACCGTCTTCACCCAGTACATCGGCCCATGCAGGCATGCCGCCGTTACGACCCTGAGTGATGGTGTGTTTGATCTGGTCAGGGTTGCCACCCCAGAGCCAATCATTGTCGGTCAGGTTCGGGAAGCCAACCGCACCGGTGCCGGCAGCGCCATGACAAACGGAACAGTTGTTGGCAAACATGCGCTGTCCCATCTTGAGACCGCCTTCGTTCTCCGGCTTCTGCAACTCTTCAATGGAAAGAGCAGCATACTTGGCGAACACCGGGGCGTATACCTCTTCGGCATGCTGCATCTCTTCTTCCCACTGACCGTGGGAAGTCCAGCCCAGCAGGCCTTTGAAGTTACCAAGACCCGGGTAAAGCAGAAGGTAGCCAAGGCCAAAGATCACGGTTGCGACGAACATGTAAAACCACCACTGCGGCAGGGGGTTGTCATATTCTTCGATACCGTCGAACTCGTGACCCAGGGTGTTCTCGGTCGTTTCCTTGAATTTTTCGCTTTTGCGGGTAGCCAGCAGCAGCCATGTACAGCCGAAAATAACGGCCAGGGTGATGACTGTTACCCACGCGCTCCAGAAAGCACTCATTTGTCGTCTCTCCTGTTATGGGTCTCTTCCGGTCGGCCCTGCTCCTCTTCGCTTTTCTTGTGCTGTTCTTCATCAGCAAAAGGAAGCTGGGAGGCTTCATCGAACCTTTTCTTGTTCCCCGGCAGGAGAACCCAGATGAAAAGGCCGATGAAGGTGATCAGCATTATGACCGGTATGTAAGGACCATAAACCTCGTAACTCACTGAAAATTACCGCTTGTTGGTGTAAACAGAGTGTGTTTTACCCAGTGACTGCAGGTAGGCGACCAGAGCGTCAATCTCGGGTTTACCTGCTACTTCTTCACGGGAAGCGCTGATCTGTTCATCTGTATACGGTACCCCCAGCTTGCGCAGAGTTTCCATCTTCGCTGCCGTTTCCTTGCCACTCAGACGGTTTTCAAACAGCCAGGGGTAGGAGGGCATTTTTGATTCAGGAACCACATCACGCGGGTTGTAGAGGTGCGCGCGCTGCCAGTCATCAGAGTAACGTCCACCTACGCGGGCCAGATCAGGACCGGTACGCTTGGAGCCCCACAGGAACGGGTGTTCCCATACGTGTTCGTCAGCGGTGGAGTAGTGACCGTAACGCTCGGTTTCAGCACGGAACGGGCGAATCATCTGAGTGTGGCAGACGTGACAGCCTTCACGGATGTAGATGTCACGGCCTTCAAGCTCCAGAGCCGAATAGGTACGCAGACCATCAATCGGCTTGGTGGTAGAGCTCTGGAAGAACAGCGGAACGATCTCCGCCAGGCCGCCGCCGCTGATCACGATAATGATCAGCAGGATCATGAGGCCGATGTTCTTTTCAATCGTTTCGTGTTTGATCATTTTCTTCTGCTCCTCGTCTCAATCAGGCCGCTTGCGCAGAGGGTTCAGCTGCCTTGACGGAGCTGCCGCTGCGAACGGTCTGCCAAACGTTGAAGGCCATCAGCAGCATACCGGTCAGGAAGAACATGCCACCGATCCAACGCACCAGGTAACCCGGGTGGCTGGCTTCAAGCGCTTCGACGAAGCTGTAGGTCAGAGTGCCGTCTTCGTTAACTGCACGCCACATCAGACCCTGCAGGATACCGTTAACCCACATGGAGCAGATGTACAGCACGGTACCGATGGTTGCGAGCCAGAAGTGTGTGTTGATCAGGCCAACAGAGTACATCTGAGCCTTACCGAACAGTTTCGGGATCATGTGGTACACGGCACCAATGGAAATCATCGCAACCCAACCCAGAGCGCCAGCATGTACGTGGCCAACGGTCCAGTCAGTGTTGTGTGACAGGGCGTTGACGGTCTTGATGGACATCATCGGGCCTTCGAAGGTAGACATACCATAGAAGGACAGAGATACCACCAGGAAGCGCAGTACCGGGTCGGTACGCAGTTTGTGCCAGGCGCCGGACAGGGTCATCATGCCGTTGATCATGCCGCCCCAAGAGGGAGCCAACAGGATCAGTGACATGACCATGCCAACAGACTGAGTCCAGTCAGGCAGGGCAGAGTAGTGCAGGTGGTGACCACCGGCCCACATGTAGGTCGCGATCAGCGCCCAGAAGTGAACAATGGACAGACGGTAAGAGTAGATCGGACGCTCGGCCTGCTTGGGTACGAAGTAGTACATCATGCCCAGGAAGCCTGCAGTCAGGAAGAAACCTACCGCGTTGTGGCCATACCACCACTGAACCATCGCATCCACGGTACCCGGATACATGGAGTATGATTTGGTCAGGGATACCGGCATCGCCATGCTGTTGACGATATGCAGCACCGCAACGGTGATGATGAACGCCATGTAAAACCAGTTACCCACATAAATGTGAGACGTCTTGCGGTTCTTGACAGTGCCCAGGAAGACGATGGCATAGCTGACCCAAACCACGGCGATCAGGATATCGATCGGCCACTCCAGTTCTGCATACTCCTTGGCGGAGGTCAGACCCAGCGGGAGGGTAACAGCAGCTGCCAGAATCACTACCTGCCAGCCCCAGAAAGTGAACGCAGCCAGGCCGTCCGAAAAAAGACGGGTCTGACAGGTGCGCTGCACCACATAGTAGGAAGTGGCAAAAAGTGCACAGCCACCAAACGCGAAGATTACCGCGTTGGTGTGTAACGGACGAATACGTCCGTAGGTCAACCAGGGAATATCAAAGTTCAGTGCAGGCCACACCAGCTGGGCGGCGATCAAAACGCCGACGCCCATACCGACGATGCCCCAGACCACCGTCATGATGGCGAACTGGCGCACGACTTTGTAGTTGTAAGTCGGGTGTTCAGTTGCAGTGCTCATGTCAGGCTCTCATCAACAAGCTAATAGTAGTAAGAAGAGTTCCATCCGCAATTATCTGGGAATACCCACGCCATTTCAATGCGATGGAACCTTTAACTGTGGTTTATTGTCGCAGGGGGCATTTATCTTCATTATATACCCGATCAAAAAAGACGGTTTTTTGTAACTATTTGAATTTAATTTGGTAATTGGTTTTGTGTGCTGTCGTGGTAAAGCGGTTTATGCTTCAGAAGCACGGTTTTCAATGGTCTTTCGCTGAACTCGAGTGTTGATTTGATCTTTTGCTTGATATGGATCAAGCGCTTTTTTTGAGGTCATTTTCCATGCCACTGTGCGATGGCTTCTGTTGTTATCAGACTAAAGGATTACTATAGTGCGCCCACCGAGTCAGGAGAAAGTAATGAGTGAATTCAATACGCTGGTACTGTATTGCCGTGCCGGATTCGAGAAGGAGTGCGCAGCTGAAATTTCCACTCGTCTTTCTGACATGGGTATTTATGGCTATCCACGTTTCGAAACGGGGCAGGCCTATGTGGTATTTCACTGTCAGCAACCCGATGGTGCGACAGATGCGATTCAGCGGCTGCGTTTTCGCGACCTGATTTTCACTCGACAGTGGTTTGCGGCTTTACCACTGTTCGAGCAGCTTCCTGCGGATGATCGCATTACGCCGATTCTGGCCTGTGCCGGTAGCCTGCCTGTTGCAAGTGAGCTGGTTGCTGAAGTGGTGGATACCACTGAAGGGCGTGAGTTGCAGAGCTTTGCGCGCAAATTTGGCTCAGCCCTGTCGCAGGCGTTGCGACGTGAGTCGATTCTGCTTGAACGCAAGCGTCGTGCCGACTGGCGCTTGCATATGTTGGTGCTTGATGGTCGTACGCTCTGGCTTGGCGCAGCACCGATAGGTAATAGTTCACCCTGGTCTATGGGTATTCTCCGGCTGAAGTTTCCTCAGCAGGCTCCCAGTCGCTCAACGCTCAAGCTGGAAGAAGCCTGGCGCTACTTTATACCGGCACAGCGGCAGGATGAGCTGCTTGGTGGAGGGTTGAGAGCGGTCGATTTAGGCGCGGCCCCCGGAGGGTGGACATGGCAGCTGGTGAAGCAGAACATGTTTGTCATTGCTGTCGACAATGGCCCAATGAACCCTGACTTGATGGAGAGTGGGCAGGTTGAACACCGGCGTGAAGATGCATTTACCTTTGTGCCACCCAAGCCGGTTGACTGGATGGTATGCGACATTGTTGACAAGCCAGCGCGCGTGACCGAGTTGGTGTTGCACTGGGCCGAAAACGGTTGGTGCCAGCATGCAATTTTCAACCTCAAGCTACCGATGAAGCAACGTTTTGCTGAAACTGAAAGCTGCCTTGGCTATCTGCGCGACTCCCTGGCCAATGCAGGTATCGGGTTCCGACTGCAGGCGCGGCAGCTCTACCACGATAGAGAAGAGATCACCTGCTGGCTGTCACTGGAACCCTGAGAGGCTTCAGTGAGCAAATACCGTAATCTTCTCTTCGCCCTCCAGCATGAGGGCGATTTGCTCCATCATTTCGCGGCGCTCTTCCGAGTGGTACCACTGCAGCCAATCGTTTTCACTGCGATAGGTGGCCAGAATCAGTCGGTGGTTGGGGCTGTCAACATTATGCAATGCCTCGCCAGAGATGAAGCCGGGGACGTGCATGGCTTTCTGTAGGGTTTCACGTGCTACCCGGTCGTAATGAAGTTCCAGTTCATCGGCGACGTGGCGCTCAATCAGAACACGAATCATGGCATGACTCCTTGAGAGATGGTGTTTATATCAGGATAATCGCTTCCAAGGCGTGCGCAAGCCTGTATGAGCGGTTCCGCGCCCGGATTTAATTTGCGACAATAGCGCTTTGTAATTCAAGGTAGTTGTAATCCATGAGTGACCCTGTTGCTGACCACCTGCTGGATGCCAGCGGCCTGCTGTGTCCTGAGCCGGTAATGATGCTTCACAACAAGGTGCGGGAGATGCAGGCAGGAGAGTTGCTGAGGGTGTTGGCCACAGATCCATCTACCCAGCGCGACATACCAAAGTTCTGCGCTTTTCTCGGACATGAGCTCGTAAAGCAGCGGGTAGTGGATATGCATAGTTTCGAGTATTTAATTCGCAAAGGGGCTGGCTGAGTGTCAGAACTGAATCATCTGCAGCAACGGATAGAGTCTCTGCTGCAGGAGTGTGATCAAAGGCTGTCGGCTGCAGAGCAGCAGGGCAGTCGGACGGGACCCCGGACAACAGAGAGTGAAACAGTGAATCAGACGGCCAACAGCAAGAATCGCTCCAAGAACAGGGCAGCCAATCAGGCGGCTCTGGAACAACTGATCGAAGCCTACCCGCAGACTTTCAGTCGTGACAACGTTCGACCGCTCAAGATCGGTATTCAGGAGGACTTGATCGCTGATGACAAACTGGCTCGCAACAGAATCAAGCGTGCGCTGGCAACTTATGTGCGTTCGATCCATTACCTGCGCAGCGTGAAGGAAGGGGTTGACCGTGTCGACCTGGCTGGTGAAATGGCAGGCAGCGTGACGGCTGCAGAAGCTGAGCATGCGGCGGCACGCCTGAAAGAGATTCAGGCTGAGCGCAAGGAGCGGCAGAAACAGGAGCGGATGAAGGAACAGGAAGCGCGCAAACAGCAAAAGGACGACCGCCTTAGCCGGAAACTTGAGGCGTTGGTTAACCTCAAGGGTCGTTAATACTTGAAATAGCGATGTGCCGCCTCCAGATTATTAGACAATTTTAATATTTTGGAGGCCAATCCATGTCTGACTCTCTTCATATTTCCTGCCCTTCCTGTTTGGCAACAAATCGCATTCCCGCTTCCAGGCTCACACAGAAACCTGCCTGTGGTCGCTGTCACCAACCGCTGTTCATGGCTACTCCGCTTGAGCTCGATGAAACCGCTTTTGCTCGTGTTCAGGCCAATACGGACCTGCCGGTTCTGGTTGATTTCTGGGCATCATGGTGCGGTCCCTGCAAGATGATGGCACCGGTATTCGAGCGTGCGGCTGCCGAGCTGGAGCCTGCATGTCGTCTGGTCAAGATCAATACCGAGCAGTGTCAAAACCTGTCGGCACGCTACCAGATCCGCAGTATTCCAACGCTATTGCTACTGCAGGGCGGACAGGAGGTGGCGCGGCAGGCAGGTGCCATGGACCAGGTCAGCCTGGTCCGCTGGGTACGCCAGCATCTCTGACCGTCAAGGGAGCGGAGTCGGAGCGCCATACAGATAGCCCTGAGTGCCATCGATTTGCATCTCTTCCAGCAACTGCTGCTGCATTGGACGCTCTACATGCTCGGCGTAGGCCTTTATTTCCAAACTGTGCGCTACGCTTATCAGGCTACTGACAAAGAAACGATCCTCCTCGCTGTGATCCAGCTGTCGAATCAGTGAACCATCAATCTTGAGGTAGTCGGGTCTCAATGCATAGAGGTAACTGAAGCCGTTGGGGTGTGTGCCGAAGTTGTCCACGCCAAAGCTGACCCCGAGCTGCTGTACTGAACGACGCAGGGATAGAATCGATTCCTGATGTGCCAGAATTGCGGTCTCGTTAATTTCAATGTTGAGCCGTCCTCGGTGTGAGCTGGCGCTGAGTTGCTCAAGCAACCAGGGCACAAAGGGCGGGTGTTCCAGTGTCTGGTTTGCCAGGTTGAGACTGAGTGCGGGTGCGCCTGGGTTGTGGCTCAGGTAATTCAGAGCCTGTCTGACGATGGCGCGATCGATTCGTTCCATCAGGCCGAGATCCAGCGCTACGCTGATGAATTCGCCGGCGCTGCAAGGTTCATTATCGAGGTTCAGAATGCGGGCAAACACCTCTGCATGAATCGCTTCCTGCTTGGTTGACTTAAGGATCTGGTGTTGCAGGAAGATTTGCTCATTGTTAATTGCATTGGCCACGTGAGACTGCCATTGCTCGGACCAGGTATGCTGGCTCTGGCGTGCGTGATAATGCACCACTGCATCATGACCTGCCTCGGCTTCGTTAACAGCCAGGCGCGCCTGTGACATCAGCTGCTCAGGTGAACAGTGGTCATGACCGGAGGCGATGCCAATGCACAGTATCGAGGGTGTCGCGTCCTTCTTGCTGAGCTGTTCATACAGAGTGTTGATCTGCATCAGGCCGGGTTGCAGGCGGCGTTGCCAGTCATCGAAGTTGCGCTGCCTTGCCAGTAGTACCAGGTCAGCGCCACCGAGTCGACCGGTGATACTGAGTCCCGTGGATTGTCCAAGGTCTTCGATCATGCTGGCACATGCCTTGATCAGATGGTTGGCGGCATCTTCACCGAGATCACGGTTAACCTGCTGCAGGTCTCTCAGGTGGAACAGCAGTAGTGATGCGGGGCCAAAGTCCTGGCGGTATTCCAGATGCTCCTGAATCTGGGCCAGCAGGGCGCGACGATTATTCAAGCCTGTGAGGCTGTCACGGTAGGCTGTGCTGCGAAGGGCCTCAATATTTCGGTTCTGTTCCTCGAACATGTGTTGTACCTGCTTCACCATCAGGTTCATGGCGATAACAACGCGTCGCAGTTCGCGGGTTCGTGGAAGGTCAGGTTGTTCGATATATTCGCGCCGGGCAAGTGCCATTGCCTGATGCTCCACCCCGTGTAGAGGGCGCATGATAAAGCGCAGCAGCAGTGTCAGGAGCAGTGCAGAAACCAGAGCGAGTACGCTGAACAGCAGCATCGTATCGCGCACCCCGGCCCACAGTCGCTCATAGGCATATCCAGCACGGCTGCGCACATGGATCTCACCGACCTGTTGCCATTGATAGGCGATGGCGCGAGACATGGCGGGCGGCGTGATGCGCATCATGCTGATGAACCAATCCGGAGCATTGACTGCGGCTTCCGGATTGTAGCTCTTGCTGTACAGAACCGAGCCATCCTTTCCGGTCACTTCAATCTGCTGGTAGAAGCCACTATCGAAAATGGCATTGACGGCGGTTGCGATGGTCGCGCTGTCGGATTGCTGCATATAAGGTGCGAGGTACAGTCCGAGATGAGTGGCGCCGTCTTCGGCATGCGATTCGAGCTGGCGTACCAGTGTGTCGCGCGAGCTGTCCGAAAGGAGGTATACGGTGCCCAGAACCAGCCCCAGCAATACGGTGAATACGGCAGCGATCAGTTGGTTGGTAAGGGACATTATTGGCGCTCCTGCGACTGTTGAATGTTGACCCGGTTGTTTTCCATGCGTGACTGCAGTTGTACCCATGGCTTGAGGCGATCGGATGTACCCACCAGCTCGGCTCGCTGGCCTTTCTTGCTGAGCCAGAGGCTTTCACCGTTAAAAGTATAGACGTGCAGCAGGTCTGGGCGCTCATTGGCCGGGCGAATCGAGTTGATCAGATTGTCCAGTACCAGCGGCATGGCCGTGGGGCTGGAGTAGTAGGTCAGCACCATATGTGCCTGGTTCAGCTCAAGGGCCTTGACGTAGCTCAGGCTCAAACGCTCTTCAGCGACACCCATCACCCTCAGTGTGTAGTATTTGGCGATTGAAAAATCCTCGCAGTCACCGCCATTGCTGATCAGGAACTCCACCGGCGTCGCCCAATAGTCCTCCTTACCCCAGTGAGCAATATCATCCAAAAAACGCACCTGATTGAAAAATCGGTTAACCCGTTCCAGTTTCTCCGGTTCGCTCAACTGGTTGCCTTCGCGTATCAGGTTTTGCCAGGCCGTCAGCCTGCGTGCTGCCTGTTCTCCATACAGCTCACGGTAGCCTTCAATGCTGGCATCTGAAAGCAGTTGGGGCTGGTCGGCAGTGGCTAGCAGTGTGAGACCGGCGAACAGGGCTGCAACGCAGCACCGATACAGACAGCGTCCGGGTCTGCGTAGGCACATGAGGATGTTGCTCAAACGGGGCTTCCCATTAATGGTCTTATCAGTTCATGATGGTTGAAAAACGCGCGCCGCTCAAGCGTCATCCTGAACAGAGTGACCAGGCATCAAGCCACATTGACTGAGCAGGCGCTGCCAGGCGTCGGTATGGCGGTCTCGTGCCCGGATGTATTGTTGCCATAGGCTGTTATGGTGATCAGACAATGTTGCCTGAAAATAGTGCTTCAGGGCCGGGCTGGTTGGCAGTTCTGTGTAGAGAGGTTCAAGGCCGTTGCGCCATTGTTCACCGCTGCGGTGCAGAGCGGACATCATCGGTTGCAGTTCGCTTGCGTACCAGCCGTTCAATACGGACTGAATGATACGCGCTCGGTTGTTGGGGCGATTATTGAAACAGATCGGGCGCTCATCGAGCCGAGCATTGATGGCGCTGGCGGTCTGGTCCAGTGTTTGGGTGAGCAGATTCAGACTTTTCAGCCAGGGTGCGCCGAAGGGACGGGTATGAAGTTCGAAGTAGGATTGCTCAAGTTGGTCGCTCCAGGAAGGCAGAGACCAGTCAGGCTGTTGGCTCATTCTCAGCAATTGCTCGAAACGCTGCAGAGGGGGCTGGAGCGCTCCGGATTGCTGAGCCTGTTTCATCTCTAATGCAGGGTGAGTGCGTGAAAATTGGGAGACCATTTCGCTGGAATTGAAAATGGCGTTACTCAGTACCCGTGGCAGCTGCTGGCGTTTGACCTGCTCGATGTGCTGCAGCCGTTCAAGCAGCTCATTTTCGCTCATGTCACGTTTCGGCTGCTGTTGAAGCTCATGTATACAGTGGCGCAACGGTGGCAAAAAACGCAGCTCATAGAGCAAGCGCTGCGATGGCAATGCCAGTTTGCCCAGTGAGCTGTTGCGCTCTCCGATCAACTCCATCAGACCGCAGCGACGCAGATCAAACACATCCACAACGCCCTCTCTCAGCTCAGGTATATCAAGCAGTCGCTCCCGTGCTTGAGGGTAAGGCGGTATGGTTGTATTAAGCTCCAGATTGATGGGGTAGTCGATGGCATTGGCAACGCGACTGGCATAGTCCTCCAATCGCGTCTGGGGATTTTCAGTGCTGCAGGCGCTCAACAGAAGCAGCGCCAGAGTTGCTATCAACATCCGCATGACGTGCAATCCTGACCAGGCGTGTTGTCAGTAGTACGGCACCGACGCTGAGCCCGATCAGCAGTCCATACCAGAGTCCGGCTGCCCCCTGTGGCGCTGTCAGCCATTGAGTGAATCCCAGTACATACCCGACCGGAAGGCCGATCAGCCAGTAAGCAATGAACACCATCAGCAGGGGGACGGCCGTATCCTTGTAGCCACGCAAGGCGCCGGCTGCACTGACCTGAAGTGCATCGGAAAACTGAAAAACGGCCGCAATACTGATCAGGGTGGCGGCCAGGCCAATAATCGCTTCACGGTCAGTGTAGAGTCCTACAATGGACTCGGCCAACAGTAGTGAAAGTGAGCTGCTGACAAGGGCGATGGTCAGGGTGATCATAACGCCGGTGATCACGGCATGTCGTGCGGCATCGCCTTGACCGGCCCCGACAAGCTGGCCTACACGGATGGTCAGTGCCATTGCAATGCTGAGTGGTACCATGAAGATCATGCCAGTATAGCTAATGGTGATCTGGTTGGCGGCGATCACCGTCTCGCCCAGCGGGGCCAGCAGCAGCGCCAACACGCAGAACATGCTGACCTCAATCAGCAATGCAAAGCCGATCGGCAGGCCGAGCCGAAGGAATGTCAGAATCACACTGCCTTTGGGGCGCTGCCAGTGACTGTAAAGACGCAGTGGCCTGAAGCGAGGGCTGCGCAGCAGGTAGGCAATACCGGTCAGCAGCATGACCCACATCACAACGGCGCTGGCATAGCCGCAACCAACACCTCCCATTTCCGGCAGCCCCAGCTTGCCGAAAATCAGTACATAGTTGAGCGGGATATTACAGAGCATGCCCAGTACGGCGATGCGCATGACCGGATGGGTTTTGCCAAAACCTTCACTGTAGCTGCGTACCACCTGATAGAGCAGAAAAGCAGGGAATCCCCAGCTTATTGCATCAAGGTAGTCGCGTGTAGTCTGCTCCAGTCGGGCTTCCAACTGCAGCAATTCGAGTATCGGGCCTGGGTTGCGCAACAGCAGGACCCCCAGCAGGCTCAACAGCAGCGCAATCCATACGGCCTGCTGCAGCACCTGGCGGCTGCGGCGCTCACGATGGGCGCCTATCAGGTGGGCAACCAGCGGAGTGGTGGCCATCAGTATACCGCCCAGTGCCAGAAACAATGGCAACCAGAGGCTACTGCCAAGTGCAATGGCCGCAAGGTCGTTGGCTCCCGCACGAGCAGCCATCAGGGTGTCGATAAAGCCGATGGCGCTCTGAGCCAGCTGAGCTACCATGATCGGCCAGCCAAGCAGTAGCAGGGTGCGAATTTCCTCGCTGCGGTTGAAACCAGACCTCAACATGTCGCAGGTGCGGCGTGCTGAGCGTGTGTGGTGTTCATTGAACGGGTCCTTTTCACGGTGTGGCTGCGCATGTTGGAATATCCTCCTGTGGCGGGGCAAGGATAAGGGTGCGCTAACAGTAGTGCAACGCTAAGATGCAATGATACTGATAGATCAATTCCGGAGGTGAGTGATGAAGCTGCAAGACAGCAGTCTGCTGCGTGGGCAGGCCTATGTTAACGGTGAGTGGATTGACGCGAAAAGTGGAGAGACCTTCGCGGTATTCAACCCTGCTACGGGTGACGAGCTGGTCCGGGTGCCACTGATGTCAGAGGCGGATGCCAAGGCAGCCGTGGCCGCCGCCCATGAGGCCTTCAAGCAGTGGCGTACGACAACCGCCAAGGAGCGAGCGACCGTGCTGCGACGCTGGTATCAATTGATGCAGGACAATATGGAAGACCTCGCACTGTTGATGACGCTTGAGCAGGGCAAGCCGTTGGCCGAAGCTCGTGGCGAAGTGCAGTATGCTGCAAGCTTTGTCGAATGGTTTGCCGAAGAAGGTAAGCGTGCCTATGGCGAGCTGATTCCAACTCACAAGCAGGATGCTCGCATTCTGGTCAGTCGTGAACCGGTCGGGGTGGTTGCCGCCATCACGCCCTGGAATTTCCCCGCCGCCATGATTACCCGCAAGGCCGCTCCTGCTCTGGCAGCAGGTTGCAGTTTCATCTGCAAACCGGCAGAAGATACACCGCTTTCTGCACTTGCACTGGCCGAATTGGCTCACCGTGCCGGTATTCCGGCCGGGGTGTTCAACATTCTTACGGGAGATCCAAGGGCGCTGGGCTCGGTACTGACTGGGCATGAGCTGGTCCGCAAGCTGTCTTTTACCGGCTCCACCCCGGTTGGCAAGCTGTTGATGGCGCAGTGTGCCAATACAGTGAAACGGGTCTCTCTGGAGCTGGGCGGTAATGCCCCCTTCATCGTATTTGATGATGCGGATCTTGAGCGGGCGCTGGATGGCGCCATGGCATCCAAATATCGCAATGCCGGCCAGACCTGTGTCTGTACCAACCGCTTTCTGGTGCAGGACGGAATCTATGACCGCTTTGTCGAGGCGTTGGCTGAACGCACGCGACAGCTGAAAGTGGGAAGTGGCACTGACGCAGATGTGCAGCAGGGGCCTCTGATCAACGCCGCTGCAGTGGCCAAGATCCAGAGCCACATTGATGATGCCGTTGCCAAGGGAGCAAGTGTGGTGTGTGGCGGCAAGCCACATGCCTTGGGACGCACATGGTTCGAGCCTACTGTGCTGCGTGATGTAACGCCACAGATGCAGGTGGCAACAGAAGAGACTTTCGGGCCACTTGCTCCTGTTTTTCGCTTCAGTGATGAAGCGGAGGCCATCGCCATGGCGAATGACACCGAATATGGTTTGGCGGCCTACTTTTTCAGTCGTGATCTTGGACGGGTCTGGCGGGTGGCAGAAGGTCTGGAGTACGGCATGATCGGCATCAACGAAGGGATTATATCTACCGAGCTGGCACCGTTTGGCGGGGTGAAGGCATCCGGGCTGGGGCGTGAAGGGGCTCGCCAGGGGCTGGAAGAGTACCTGGAGTGCAAATACATGCTGATGGGTGGTATCTGACATAAAAACGCCGGGGCTGTGTATGCCGCCCCGGCGTTTTTTAAAGCGTGGCTAAATCAGTCCAGACGCTTGCGGACATAGCTGCCGGGGGCAGGCTCAATCACCTTGTAATCACTGTTGCCGTAATCCTTCGGTGCATCAACCTTCTTGCCGGCACGACGACGCAGCCAGTCGTTCCAGTTGTTCCACCACGAGCCTTCCTGGCGCTCAGCGGTTTCCAGCCAGGCTTCGGGACCGCGTCCCATTTCGCCCTTGATCCAGAAATTGCGGCGATTCTTTTTCGCCGGATTGATAACGCCGGCAACGTGTCCACTGGCACCCAGCACAAACTCCACTGTGCCGCCAAACAGATCCAGCGCCTTGAAGGTGCCTTTCCAGGGGGCGATATGGTCTTCCATGGTTGAGAGGAAGTAGCAGGGAGTCTTGACCTTGCGCAGATCAATCGGCTCGCCACATATGGTCAGACCGTCAGGCTCAACCAGCTTGTTCTCTAGGTACATATTGTTTATGTAATAGGTGTACATCGCTGCCGGCAGGTTGGTCGGGTCGCTGTTCCAGTAGAGGATGTCGAACGGCGGTGGTGTCTGTCCCTTGAGGTAATTGTTGACCACATAGGACCAGATCAGGTCATTGGAGCGTAGCATGTTGAAGGATGTGGCCAGTTCTCGGCCGTGCAGAATGCCTTCACTGTTGACCTTGGATTCCAGTTGCTTGACCTGATATTGATCGATGTATACGCACAGGTCACCGGGGTTGCTGAAATCGATCAGCGTGGTGAGGAAGGTGCAGCTGCCGACCGAGTTGTCCTTGCGATTCGCCAGCACAGCGAGAGCCGAGGCCATCAGGGTACCGCCAACGCACCAGGATACGGTGTTGACCTTTTCCTGACCGCTGATTGACTTGGTGACTTCAAGTGCCTTCAGAATACCGTCGCCAACGTAGTCATCCCAGCTCAAATCGCGTTGCTCTGCACCGGGGTTGGTCCAGGAGATGAGGTAAACATCCTGTCCCTGCTCCAGGCAGTAGCGGACGAACGAGTTATCCTGCTGCAGATCCAGAATGTAGAACTTGTTGATGCTTGGCGGCACGATAAGGGTTGGGCGCTCGTAAACCTGTTCGGTCAGCGGTTTGTAGTGGATCAACTGGAAGATGTCATTCTGGAAAACAACAGCACCTTCAGTCGTTGCCAGATTCTTGCCCAGTTCAAATGACGACTCGTCGGTCATTGAGATGCGGCCTTTCTCGATGTCGCCGAGAAGGTTTTTCAGACCGTTAACCAGACTTTCCCCTTTGGTTTCCAGTGCCTGTTGCAGCACTTCGGGGTTGGTGATGGCAAAGTTGGTGGGGGAGAGCGCATCCACATACTGGCGGGTGTAAAACTCCAGCTTCTGCTGCTCCTGCGGCGACAGATTGGCATTGTGGGCCATCTCGGTCAGCATGCGTGAGGTCAGTAGATAGGACTGTTTGATATAGTCGAAAACCGGGTTTTTGGACCATTCATCCGCCTTGAAGCGGCGATCGCCGGGCGGTGGTTCGGCAACCGGGCTGCTGGTATTGCCCGTCAACAGGTTGCGCCAAAGGTTGAATTGCGCCTGCTGATAGTCAGCGATGGCACGTACCCATACAGTCGGATCTTCAAGAGAGCGGGTGGCCAGTTCAGTCCATGATTGCGTGAACTGACGCAGGATATCGTCACCGCCGGTTGCCGAGAACATCTCCAGCATTTTGCTGGTCTCGTGATTGACGTAATTGATGAATTCCTGCGGGTCTGTTGCGATGTTGCCTTGTTTATCCGTCATAACTGCCTGCTTTCGGTCTCTGTTGTCCGGTATGAACGCAGGCTCCCTGGCCCTGAATACGCTTACGCCGGAATCAACCTGTGGTTTTGGCTTGTAGCGGGAAACTGTTTTGAGCATAGACCGGTGCCTATGGCACTGACAAGCCCTCATAAAGTATTAGCATCAGGCTTTGCTATTGCACCTGTGTTACTGCGATGCAATATTTCGCGTTTTGCTGTCGAGAGAGCATGGCCGAGGTGAAGGTTGTGTCAGTATAAGTAATAATGTTGCATGCGCTTAAAAACAGGATGAAAAGTGATCATGTACCAGCTTGACCTGATGACCACAGAGGGCTGTCACCTGTGTGATGATGCCGTTGCCATACTTCAGCTGGGGCTTGAGCCGGATGAGGCTGAAGTGGATCTGGTTGATATTGTCTACGAAGAAGCGCTGATGGAGCGCTATGCGACACGGATTCCCGTATTGGTTGATCGGGTCAGCGGCGGCGAGCTTGATTGGCCCTTTGATGGTCAGCGGCTGGCGCAGTTTCTGCAAAACTGCGCTCAGCCTTAGGATCAGGTTAACCGTCGTTCTGCTGATACAGTGCCAGCATATTGAACTCCTGTGGGCTGAACAGGGTCACCGGGCGCTGAGCCAAACGTTCGTAAATGACTCTGAATGCCAAAACGTTTTGGACGTAGTTGCGGGTTTCGTCGAAGGGGATGGTTTCGATCCAGATGTCCAGTGGCAGGTCACCCCGTGCATCCAACCATTGGCTGACGCGATAGGGGCCGGCATTATAAGCGGCTGATGCATAGGCCAGGTTGCCGTTGAAGCGCTCAGCCATCTCGCTCAGATAGGCGGTGCCCAGGCGAATATTGGTGTCTGGCTCGGACAGCAGGCTGAGCCTGGGCAATGGAATGGCATGGCGTTTGGCCGTGGCGCGTGCCGTTGCCGGCATCAACTGCATCAATCCCAGCGCGCCGGCATGGGAGCGCGCCTGCATCCAAAATGCACTTTCCTGACGGGCAATGGCAACCGCCCAGGCCGGATCGATGGCGCGATTCTGGGCGTGCTGTTCAAACAGCTCCGGCAGGGGGTTGGGGAAGCGCAGCTGCATGTCGTTCCAGCGCTGGCTGCTGATGGCGCCCCGAATGCCTTGATCGTACCAGCCCCATTCTCTGGCCAGGTGGGCGGCCGCGTGAATTTGCTCGGGCTTCATGTGGCTGATCGCAAGATTCCACTCCGAGCGGGCATCATAATAGCGCTCAAGCGCGAGCAATTCACGAATGCGGACAAACGCAGGCAGTTGTGCCAGCTGTTGTTTGGCGTCTGTGCTCTGAACCAGTGGCGTATCATTGAGCTGGTAGGGTGTGTCCAGCATCTGGGCTGCCATAAAGCCATAGAATGAGCGCTCGGTGGCAAGATCTCGCAACAGAGCCTCTCGGCCGGGCTTACCTAGCTGTTCCAGAGCAATCGCTTTCCAGTAGCGCCAGCGGTCGGTGTGTCTCTCAGCCTCGTCCAGCTTTTCAATCAGGGACAGCGCTTCGGCCCAGTCCTGTCGTACCAGCGCCAGACGAACTCGCCACCCAGAAAGGTCTGCCAGTTTATGCTCGGGATCCAGTGAGGCCAGCAGGGGATCGGTTTCGGCCGGGAAGCGCTTTGCCATCAGCACGCCCAGACGCCTGCTGACGGAGTCGTATTGTTCGGCCGGTACCTGCAATCGCTCGCGCTCACGTACCCAGAGTCGAATGGCCTGCTCAAGGTCCTGACGTGCCAGTCGGTTGACCGCCAATACCAGCAGCTGATCGGCATGCGGTGTTTCGGGGCTGAGCAACTGGGGTTGCTGTGTCAGTTGCTCTGGGTTGTCATACAGGGAACGAGCCAGTTTTGCTTGCTGCTGCAACCCGCTTTGCGTAATGAAGCGTGCCGCATAGGTTGCCAAGCCGGGGCGTCCCCGCATCAATGCAGCCAAGTGGCGATTGAGTGCATCCTGCTGGCTGAAGTGGCTTGATTTCAGCCACTGACTGAAAACGGGGTCGCATTCGTCAGGCTGTGAATGGCCAACGGTCCAGAGCGTGCGGGCCGCTTCCCAGGCGTCCTGCTGTTGCTGCGTGTCCAGAAGGTAGCTCGCATGCAGGCACTGCAACCGAGTGTCGGGGCGCTGAATTTGTTGCCAGGCTTGGCTGAAAGCTGGCCAGTCTTTTTTTTCACCACTGCTGCGAGCCCAGGCAAACAGCAGTCGACCCGCCAATGGGGTATCCGCATTGGCATCGATAAATGCCTGCAGTTGTTCAGCAGAAGCGCTGTCGATCCGGCTGTTGAGTTGCTGGTACTCGAGATAGGGGTACAGAGGATATGCGCTGAATGCGGTTTTTTGCTCATGGCTGAGCGGTGTGGCCTGCAGCAAGGCGCTTCTGAACTGTTCACGCAGTTCATCGTGGTGATCGTGTGCGCTGGATACGCCAGCTTGCAGCAGTGGCGGCAACAATAACAATAACTTCAGCCTGAACATAATGATCTCCGAACAGCCGTAACCAATCTGAATACTGTCGGCCAGTGTATCCTGCTCTAAAAGCAAAAATAACCATTGTTCTGCTGTTTTCAACAGAAGCACTGAATTCAGGTACACTAGCGCGCTTGAATGTTTGCAAGGTACGGGTTTGTATGCCGCTGATAAAATTGGAAGGTGTGTCGGTCAGCTTCAGTGCTGCGCCGCTGATGGATGGTGTTGATTTTCAGATTGATCCGGGCGAGCGGATTGCACTGGTTGGTCTCAACGGGGCGGGGAAGTCGACCCTGATGAAGCTGGTGTCCGGCGAGATTCATTCTGATCAGGGCTCTGTCTGGCGAGATCCGGCCATTCGTATCGCTCAGCTGTCCCAGATGCTGCCAGCAGCCGATGAGCGGACGGTACATGATGTGGTAGCGTCCGGTCTTGCCGAAGTGGTTGAGCTGCGCCGTGCCTACGATACCCTTTCACACAACACGGATGCCGCTTCACTGAAGCAGCTGGAAGAGCTGCAGCATCAGTTGGAAGCCCGTGACGGCTGGCATCTTGAACAGCAAGTACAGTCTGTGCTGGATCGGCTTGGGCTGCAGCCGGATACCCGTATGGCAGAGCTGTCCGGTGGTTGGCGTCGCCGTGCCGCCCTGGGGGCGGCACTGGTGCAGAAACCCGATCTGTTGCTGCTGGATGAGCCGACCAACCATCTCGATATCGAAACCATTGAATGGCTTGAGCAGATGATGCTCGACTTCCGGGGAGCCATTCTGTTTGTCTCGCATGACCGTGCGCTGGTGGAGAAGCTGGCAACACGCATCGTAGAGCTGGATCGCGGTGTGCTGACCAGCTTTCCGGGCAGCTACAGCCGTTACCTGGAACTGAAACAGCAGCTGCTGGATGAGGAGGCGCGTCACAACGCCGAATTTGACAAAAAGCTGGCCCAGGAGGAACGCTGGATTCGTCAGGGGATCAAGGCACGCCGCACCCGCAACGAAGGCAGAGTGCGTGCGCTGGAGCAACTGCGACGCGAGCGTTCACAGCGCCGTGAGCGCCAGGGCGGGGCAAGCTTTGGTCTTGAAGAGGCGCAGAAGTCAGGCAAGCTGGTGGCAGAGCTGGAGCATGTCTCTATGAGTTACGCTGGCAAACCATTGTTGTGTGACTTCTCACTCAAGATTCAGCGTGGTGACCGAATCGGTTTGATCGGTCCTAACGGCAGCGGCAAAAGCACTTTGTTGAAGATTGTACTCGGCCAGCTTGAGCCGGAATCCGGTGTGGTCAGGCTCGGCACCAAGCTGGAGGTGGCCTACTTCGACCAGCTAAGAGGACAGCTTGACCCCGAAAAAAGCGTGATCGACAACGTGTCAGGTGGGCGCGAGAGTATTGACGTCAACGGTCAGTCGCGCCACATCATCAGTTATCTGCAGGATTTTCTGTTCAGCCCCGAGCGTGCGCGTACCCCGGTCAAGGCGCTTTCCGGGGGGGAGTGCAACCGACTGCTGTTGGCGCGTCTGTTCAGCCAGCCGGCCAATGTTCTGGTACTGGACGAGCCAACCAACGACCTTGATGTGGAAACGCTGGAGCTGCTGGAAGAGATTCTACTCAACTTTGACGGCACCATTCTTCTGGTCAGTCATGACCGTCGTTTCCTCGATAATGTGGTCACCAGCTCGGTGGTGTTTGAAGGGCAGGGTGTGGTTCGTGAGTATGTGGGCGGCTATGCCGACTGGTTGCGGCAGCGGCCACAGCCTGTCGCAGAGGCCAAGGCCGAGAAGCCAAAGCCTGTCGCCGCGAAAAAGCCGACGGCCAAAAAGCTGAGTTATAAGCTGCAGCGAGAATTGGATCTGTTGCCACAGCAGATGGAGGCGACAGAGGCTGAGCTGGAGCGGTTGCACGCTGTCACCGCATCACCCGAGTTTTACGCCGGTGATCAGGCTGAGGTTGCCAGCACGCTGGAGCTGCTGCAACAGCAGGAGCAGCAGCTCGAGGCGCTGATGGAACGCTGGGTTGAGCTGGAGTCAATGCAGGAGGGGGGTTAGTCCTCCTCTTTTACCCGAATTGCCAGCACATCACATTTGGCGCCATGCAGGACACCATTTGCGGTCGAACCAAGCAGCAGGGCAAGCCCATGGCGGCCATGGCTGCCCAGGATTACCAAGTCGGTGCTGTGCTCTTCGGCAGCACGGTGAATTTCCGTCTCGGTATGGCCCGTCACAATAATTTTGTGACTGACCGGGTAGCCAATCTTTTCCGCATACAGGTCCAGCTTGGTGCGTGCATGCTCGTCAAGCTGCTCCTGTATGGTGGTCAGGTCCATGGGAACATCGCCGCCATAGGCAAAGCTGAGAGGCTCTACTACGTGAATCAGGTTGAGCTCGGCGCCGAAAGCTTTGGCCATCTCGGCTGTTTTCATTGCCAGCTGTTCCGATTCATCTGACAGATCCAGCGCAAGCAGAATGCGGGAATAGATACTCATCGTTACATCCTTCCAGTTGAGTGTACCTCTAGAATAGCACTGCATGTGCCCGGCGCACACTCCGGATACTTGACGTTTTTCAGCGTCCTACGCCGTAATAGGTAAATCCAAGCTGGCGCAGGTAGTCCGGTTCGAACAGGTTGCGACCATCAACAATCAGCGGTGTTTGCATCATCTGCAGCAGACGTTCATAGTCCGGAGAACTGTACAGGGGCCATTCGGTCAGCAGCAGCAGCGCATCGGCCTGCTGTGTTGCTGTGTAGGGGTCTTGATGCAGTGTGAGCCCGGTGCTTTGCCCCAATTCGCTCTGAAGGGCACTCAGTGCTTCGGGGTCATGCACCTGAACCTGTGCTTCCTGTGCCAGCAGGGCACGAATGACCCGCAATGACGGCGCGTTATCCACGCTGGCGACCCCGGGCTTGAATGCGCAGCCCCAGATGGCGATGCGTCGACCGCGCAGATCACACCGATAGTGCTGCCAGAGTTTGCGGAAAGGCAGTTCTTTCTGGCGCTCATTTTCATTCAGCACGGTGTTAAGCAGGGTTGAATGGTGGGTTTCTGCCAGTATGTCGGCCAGTCCCTCAATATACTGGGTGAAGTGGTGGCCACCAAAACCGCAGCCGGGGGCCAGGTAATGCTGGCCAATGCGCTTGTCGCTGCTCATGCCCTGTCGTACCACTTCAATATCCACGTCAAGGCGGTCCGCCAGGTTGGCCAGTTCATTGATGTACCCAAGGCGCAGGGCCAGCATCCCGGAGATGGCAAACTTGCTGAACTCGGCCTCCCGTCGACTCATCCACTGAATCTGCTGCAGGCGAGAAGAAAACGGTCGCAGCAGAGCCTGTAGCCGCAGGCGAGTAGCATCATCCTCGCACCCTACAAGCAGCGTATCGGGAGTTGCAAACTGCTGCAGTGCCTGTCCCTGCTGTAGAGTATCTGGCAGGCAGACCAATGACTGCTGGCGGGCAGAATCAAGCAGGGCGTGCAGCCGGTCGCTGGCACCAATGCCGAAGTTGCTCTGATTGATCAGCACCAGGTTGTCCGGGCCCTGCTGGCTGAGATCACGACAGATGCTTTCGGCATGGCTGATATCGGAAGGGTGGGAGGCAAGCCAATGCCAAGGGGCCTGCAGTGCTTCCTGGTGGCTGCACAATCGGATGTTGCCGGATGTCATGCCTGCTGCAAGGCTGTCCATCAGCCCGGGTTCGGCACGATGGCTGCTTTCACCCGGAGCTGCTTGCTGCAGAAGTACGTGGTTCCCGGTGCGAGCAAGTTCGACGGCTGCCACCCAGGCACCCAGTTCGTCCCCCCATATCGCAATCAACATTCTGTACTCTCCCTGTCGCTCCATTGACCATGCAACTGATTCAATACGCCTTCGGTCGCGACATCAAACCGGTCAGTCGTTGCCGGGGTGCCGATTATATCCAGCAGGCTGTTGGCCACCTGCTTGCCAAGCTCGACGCCCCATTGGTCGAAGGGATTGATGTTCCAGATGACAGACTGAACAAACACCTTATGTTCGTACAGGGCAATCAGAGCCCCCAGTGACGCGGGTGTCAGCTCGTCCAGCAGGATAAGTGTACTGGGCTGATTGCCCTGGTAGCGCTGCCAGGGCGTTGCATTGGATTGATCAACCGCAGCATCGCCCAGTGCCAGGACTCGTGCCTGTGCCAGGCAGTTTGCCAGTGTAAGACGGTGCTGAGATTGCAGGGCATCGCTCTGGTCGGCGTAGCGCCGTGCCGGAACAATAAAATCACACATGACCGCTTCACTTCCCTGATGCAGTAACTGGTAAAACGCGTGCTGGGCGTTGGGACCGATTTCACCCCAGAGCACTGGACAGGTGTGGTGTTCAATTCGATTTCCCTGCCGGTCGACGCTTTTGCCGTTACTTTCCATCTCCAGCTGCTCAAGGTAAGCCGGCAGATGCGCCAGCCGGCCATCGTAGGGGAGAATGGCGTGGGCATGGATGCCAAGAAAGTTGATATTCCAGATTTCGGCCAGTGCCAGCAGGACAGGCAAGTTGTGACTGAAAGGGGTGTGCCGAAAATGCATGTCCATGCGGTGAGCCCCGTCCAGCAGGGCTCGAAAACCGCTCATGCCGATCCTGACAGCGATCGCCAGGCCAATGGTTGACCAAAGCGAATAGCGTCCTCCGACCCAGTCGCGAAAGTGAAGCTGGTTTTCAACCGGAATGCCCCAGGCTTCTGCGCGTGGCGCATTGGCGGTTACAGCAATGAAATGGCGTCGAGCAAGCAGTTCAGTGGTCAGGCCGCTGGCACGGATAAGCCAGTCCAGTGCCGTCGCGGCGTTGGCGAGGGTGTCGGCGGTGGAAAATGACTTGGATGAAACAACAAACAGGGTGCGGGCCGGGTCAAGCTGGTCCAGCAGGCCTGAAATCTGGCTGCCATCCATGGACGATATGAAATGGGTTGTGATTTGGCGTGCTTCCGGTGCTTGAAAGCCGTCCAGTGCGCGGCAGACCATCATTGGCCCCAAGTCTGATCCGCCGACTCCTACATTGACCAATGTGTCGATCGGTTCGCCGCTGAAACCGCGCCATTGGCCCTGATGTAGTTGTTCCACCAGGTGCTGCATGCGCTGCAGATCAGCCTGCACCAGAGCAACAAGATCTTCACCTTGATGTTCAAGTGTCGCTTCTGCAGGCAGGCGAAGGGCTGTGTGCAGTGCGGCGCGGTTTTCTGTGTGGTTGATGCGCTTGCCATTGAACAGGGACTCGATCCACTGTGCCAAGTCGCAGCTGTCAGCGAGTTGCAGCAACTGGGTCAGGGTATTCGTGGTCAGCCGTTGTCGGGACAGATCGAGCAGCAGCTCATCCTGACGAAAACTGAACCGGGAAAATCGGTCCTTTACCTGCAGCAGGTCGCGCAGGTGCAGAGAGGATTCAGTGGCGCAGAGCTGTTCCAGCTGTTGCCAAACCCTGTGCTTGTCCAAGGCGGCTCCTTGCATCTTTTTTACTAATGAGTTGTTGGCAGCGGCTGCCAACCTGAGGCGCATCTTAGTCAGAAACGGCTTTCAGTTAAAGCGCTGGTCCTTGGCCGTTGAGTTCTGCCGTTGCGTCATACTGTCGTTTATGTGGCCTTAGCGTTACTATTCGCGCCTGTCCCTGCCCTCTGACTGGAGTCTGTCGAATGAAATGGTTCATCATCTCGCTGGTAGTTGCCTCGCTGATAGGCTCGGTCATGTGGGTGATGCCCAGCCCGCGACAGCGCTATCAGGCAAACCTCAGGCTCAAGGCACGTCAGTTGGGCATTCAGGTGCAGATGGCGCGGGTATCCCTGCCGCGAGCGCTTGGCGAGATGGAACCTGAAGTACGTACAATCCCGGCCTATCGCATTGCAAGAACCAATCTGGAGCGAGGTGAGCGCGACAACTGGAGTGGTTGGGAGGTGTTGCGCGTTGATACCCTGGATCACCTTGGCCTGATTGAAAACTGGAGCTGGAGCAAAGGACAGGGAACGCTGCAGCCGGAAGCGCTGGAGCGGTTAAACAGCCTGCTGGAGCAGCTGCCGGGTGACGTGCTGGGTGTTGAGTCAACTCCGCTCAGTTTAACGTTCTACTGGGATGAGCGTGGCGACGAGACACGTTTGGATCTATTGTATCGCCTGGCTCAGCCAATGTTGGAGCAGAAAATCTGATAGCGGTGAAACTGGGTAGAGGTTGAACGAGAAGCGGCTTCAGGGCTGTTTTTCATTCAGGTAATCGTCCAGTGACTCTGCAAGGGCGCCGGCTCCCCAGTTGCGTTTGGGCTGAATTCTGTCGATTTCAGCTTGTAGCTCATCCAGGCGTGGCTGCTTCTGTCGTTGCGGTGCGGTAGCCCGAACGAGAACCGCCTTGGCGTGTTTCAGGTGAGAAAGGGCCGCAAGCTTGTCACCGGATTCAATCAATCTGGACGCCTGATACTGGTGGGCGTCGGCCACCAACGATACGTTAAGCCAGTACAGCTCTGTTTGATATGTACGGGCAAGCTGACCGGTCATCTTGCCGGCCTGTGCCATCTGCACGATCAGCTTTTCCGCAAAATTGATGTAAATCTGGGCCCGTTTGACGGCTCGGTCACTGTTGAACCGGCTTTTGTCAGGCTTGCTGCGGTCACTGCTTTCTTTCAGTTTGCTGATTTCGGACATCAGTTCGGAGTCCGGTGCCAGCAGGCTGATCTCCTCGATAAGCGCCATCGCATGCTGGTTGAGCTTGTCGATAATATCCTGCCGGCAGCCGCTTTCTTTCAGAATGGCCAGGGCGTGCAGGGTGTGCTCCGCCTGTGTTTGCAGCCAGCTCAGCCTTTCTCGGCGCGCTTCGGTCTGCTGTTCGCGCGTGGTGACCACATAGTTGATCGCCAGCGCCAGAATACCGACTCCGGCGATGAGGATTACAAGATACAGGTTGTCTCCAAGCATGGTGTTTGGCACTCTGAAAAGAGATGTTAATTATAGGATGGTGTGTACATGAATTGTAAGGCATCCGCGTGCGGACTGGTATCGCCGGTCTCAGACACTGCTTGACGCTGGCAGCACCACCCCTTATATATGCTCGCAGTTTCTGAGTTGCCCGTTCTAAAAAGGATCCGTATCTCATGGGAAAAACCCTAGTCATTGTCGAATCACCGGCAAAGGCCAAAACGATCAACAAGTATCTGGGCAGCCAGTATGTTGTCAAATCGAGTGTGGGTCATATTCGCGACCTGCCAACCAGCGGCAGTGCCAGCAAGAGCGATCCCAAGGAACGGGCGCGTCAGGCAGCCTTGACGCGCAAAATGTCGCCGGATGAGAAGGCGGTCTATAAAAAGCGCAAGTCTCAGGAGCAACTGGTAGCGCGTATGGGGGTCGATCCCGAGCATGACTGGGAAGCCCACTACGAAATTCTTCCCGGCAAGGAAAAGGTCGTTGAAGAGCTGCGCAAGCTCGCCAAAAATGCTGATGAAATCTACCTCGCAACGGACTTGGACCGCGAAGGGGAGGCGATTGCCTGGCATTTGCGCGAGGCGATCGGCGGTGATGACAGTCGATTCCGGCGCGTAGTTTTTAACGAAATTACCAAGAAGGCGATTCAGGAGGCGTTTTCCCAGCCGAGTGATCTGGACCTGAACCGTGTCAACGCCCAGCAGGCACGGCGTTTTCTGGACCGTGTTGTGGGCTATATGCTGTCACCTCTGCTGTGGGAGAAGATCGCCCGTGGCCTCTCGGCCGGACGGGTACAGTCCGTTGCCGTGCGCCTGATCGTCGAACGTGAGCGCGAAATCCGTGCCTTCATACCTGATGAATACTGGGAAGTGCATGCCGACTCGGAAACACAGGCCCAGCAGGCGTTGCGGCTTCAGGTCAGCAAATATGCAGGCAAGACATTCCGTCCAGAGAGTCAGGCCGAAACCGAGACCCATCTGGAACGCCTTCGCAACGGTGCACTGGCTGTACGTGCGCGCGAGGACCGCCCCACCAGCAGCAAGCCGTCGGCGCCATTCATTACCTCTACACTGCAACAGGCTGCCAGTACGCGGCTGAGCTTTGGCGTCAAGAAAACCATGATGATGGCTCAGCGGTTGTATGAAGCGGGCTATATCACCTACATGCGTACCGACTCGACTAACCTCAGCGCTGAAGCGGTGGAAGCGTGCCGTGAGTTTATTGCTGAACAGTACGGCAAGGAGTACCTGCCGGAAGAGCCGGTCAGCTACTCAAGCAAGGAAGGGGCTCAGGAGGCGCACGAAGCGATTCGGCCTTCTGATGTGAATCTGACGGTTGATGCTCTCAAGGGCATGGAGCCGGATGCCCAGCGCCTGTATGACCTGATTCGGCGTCAGTTCCTGGCTTGTCAGATGATGCCTGCACTGTACACGAGCACCCGTATTACCGTTGAAAGTGGTGATTACGAGCTTACTACCAAAGGTCGTATTCTGCGTTTTGACGGTTATACTCGCGCGCTGCCGGCCAAGGGGCGCAGTGACGAAGATGTCATTCTGCCGGATGTAGCGCAGGGCGAAGTGCTGGAGCTCAAGTCGCTGGACCCGAAGCAGCACTTTACCAAGCCGGCACCACGCTATAGCGAAGCCAGTCTGGTCAAGGAGCTTGAAAAGCGTGGTATTGGTCGTCCTTCCACGTATGCCTCCATCATTTCAACAATTCAGGATCGCGGCTATGTACAGGTGCAGGGGCGTCGTTTCTATGCCTGCAAAATGGGTGACATTGTCACCGAGCGATTGAACGAGAATTTCTCCGATCTGATGGATTACAGTTTCACCGCGCGTATGGAGCAGCGTCTTGATGACGTGGCGCAGGGTGAGGTGAACTGGAAGGAGCTGTTGAATCAGTTCTACAGCGGCTTTACCGACAAGCTGCAGGAGGCACAAAGTGCTGACCACGGCATGAGGCCCAACAGCCCGACGCCGACAGATATTGATTGCCCCGAATGCGGTCGCAAGATGATGATCAGAACGGCAAGTACGGGCGTGTTCCTGAGCTGCTCTGGCTATAACCTGCCGCCCAAGGAGCGCTGTAAGTGCACCATCAACCTGATACCTGGCGACGAAGTGGTCAGTGTGGATGGGGATGATGAAGAAGAGTCCCGCATCTTGCGCAACAAACATCGTTGCAAGCTGTGTGATGCGGCGATGGACTCCTACCTGATCGATGAGAAGCGCAAGTTGCACGTGTGCGGCAACAATCCCGACTGTCCTGGTTTCGAGGTTGAACAGGGTAGCTTCAGGATCAAGGGCTATGATGGGCCCAGTATCGAATGCGACAAGTGTGGCTCCGAAATGCAGCTTAAGACCGGTCGTTTCGGCAAGTTTTTCGGCTGCACCAATAGCGAGTGCAAGAATACGCGCAAACTGCTGAAAAACGGTGAGCCGGCGCCTCCCAAAATGGATCCGGTACCAATGCCGGAACTGCAGTGCGAAAAGGTTGAAGATACCTACGTACTGCGTGATGGTGCCAGCGGCCTGTTCCTGGCGGCGAGTCAGTTTCCGAAAAAACGGGAAACGCGTGCGCCGCTGGTGGCTGAGCTGGTGCCGCACCGTGATGAGATCGATCCCAAATACGCCTATCTGATGGATGCGCCGCAGAAAGACCCTGATGGTAATCCGGCAGTAATTCGTTACAGTCGGAAAACCAAAGAGCAGTATGTGATGACGGAAGTTGAGGGCAAGGCAACCGGCTGGAAAGCGTTCTACCGTGACGGGCGCTGGCAGGAAGAGCAGGGACGTAAGCGCTGAGCGTGAGACCGAGACCGTCGGCGCATTCAATGGAGTACAGGTAATGAGTGATATCTATGCGGTTCGTACCAATCAGAAGCTGAATTTTGCGCGCCTGCATATCAAGGCGCTGGAGCAGGCGGAAGAGGCCTCACAGTGGAGCAAGCATGCCAGAATCGAGTCCTATCATGAGTCGATCCTGTTCTTCATGGCAAGTGGATACTCGGCGCTGTTGCGCGAGATTGCAGAAAACTACAATCTCGATGTGGATCGGATCCATCGCTTCACTGATCTGTCTGAGCAGCTTGAAGTGACTGGTCAGGAATCCCCCGAAGTAACTGAGCTTGAACAGTTGGAGCGGGACAGAGGAAGTTGGCTGCACAAAATGCTGTCTGCTTATGAGGCCTGCTGGCAGGCGTCAGACTACCACCAGGCAAAAACCGAGGTAGACAGCAGCATTTCCGAAATTCATGTATTGCAGATCAACCCGGACCATTCGGAAGACAAGGATGTGTTGGCTGAATACAAGGCTTGGTTACAGGCGTTCCGTGAACTGATAGAACGCCTGCGTGCTGGCATGCAGGAGTGGTAATCAGGTCCGCACCAGAATGCCCAGTGCATCCCCCTGGCTTGCTGACTGATTGAGTTGATCGAGCGATGGTGCAGCACCGCTGCACCAGGCGATGACCGTGTGGCATGTGCCGGCAGCCAGTGCCCGTCCGCATAGCAGCTCGGTTTGATCGAGACTGCAGGTATTCAAGACCAGGATGTGATGTGTACAGGCGCCGGCCTGCTCCAGTGCCTTGCGGGTGATATCATGTGGCGGGTTAATCAGGACCAGCCAGCGGTCTTCACGACTCAAGCCTGCGATCATGGGCAGCAGCAAGGGCTGCAGGCAAACTGAGCTGTTATGCAGCAAAACCTCGGTGACCCGGCTTTCAACGCATTCACGTTTGCTGTGAGGGTTCGAGTTCGTTGCTGTTGCATGAATTGCAGACATGGCGAGTGACCTCTGTCAGTTGCCTTGCCGGATAACGCCAACACCCAGTCCTTCGATGATCAGTTCCTGTTCACTCAGGTCTACCTCGATCGGGCTGAAGTCTTCGTTTTCGGCAATAAGAAAGACTTTGCGGCCATCACGCTTAAAGCGCTTGACCGTTACTTCGTCGCCGATCCGTGCGACCACAACCTGCCCGTCCCGGGCCTCTCGGGTTTGATGTACGGCGAGCAGGTCGCCATCCATGATTCCGATGTTTTTCATGCTCATCCCCTTGACCCGCAGCAGGTAGTCAGCGCGGGGGCGGAAGAAGTCTGCCGAGATGGTGCAGTGGTCCTCGACATGCTCCTGTGCCAGGATGGGTTCACCTGCTGCCACTTGACCAATAACGGGCAGGCCTTCGGTATCCGGTTGCTCGGCTTCCGGCAAGCGAATGCCTCTTGATGTGCCCTTGGTCAGTTCGATGGCGCCTTTGCGGGCCAGTGCCTTCAGGTGTTCTTCAGCCGCATTGGCTGACTTGAATCCCAGTTCGCGTGCAATATCGGCTCGGGTGGGCGGGTAGCCTGTTTTTTCGATATGTTTGCGAATGCATTCCAGTACTTCAGTCTGGCGATTGGTCAATTTCATGGCATCTGTTCCCTATCAGGTTACTGTGATTCTATACAGTGAATGAGCAGGGTCAAGCATTTTTCTGTTTATATATCCAGTATCTTGCTAGAATCGCCACACAGATCGGATGAGGATTGAGCGTGCTGAGCGAGGCGCAAAAAAAAGAGATCCAGGAGGCCTACAGTCGCTTCCTGAAGAGTCGTGGCCTGACTGCACGACCGGCACAGAAGCAGATGATCGCAGCCGTGGCGCGAACCCTTGCAGCGGCTGCTGTTCCACGCAGTGAAACGGATGATCTGCACCCTGCCGTGGGTGTTGTTGAAGCCGGAACCGGTACCGGCAAGACGATCGCCTATCTGTTGGCGGCCATCCCCTTGGCTCGGGCTCAGGAGTGCAGGTTGGTGCTGTCTACGGCAACCGTGGCGCTGCAGGAACAGCTCATCAACAAGGATCTGCCCGAAGTTGAAGCGCATACAGGCCTGCCAATGCGCTACCGGCTCGCGAAAGGGCGAGGGCGTTACCTTTGCCTGAACAAGGTGGAAAGCCATCTTGAACAGCAGGGCCTGCTGGGCCAGATGGCGTTATATGAAGATGAGGCAGCTGAAAAGCTGCCCGATGATGTGCTGCAACTGTATCAGCAGTTGATGGACAGCTATGCCTCAGGTCAGTGGGACGGGGATCGTGATGCACTTGCAGATGAAGTGGATGATGCCATCTGGCGGCCATTGACCAGTGATCACATGCAGTGCAGCAACCGCCGTTGTCTGAATTTCAGTGCCTGTCCTTTCTACCGGGCTCGTGACCGGTTGGAAGAGGCAGACGTGATTGTTGCCAACCACGACCTGGTGCTGGCCGATCTTGCGCTTGGTGGCGGAGCCATCCTGCCCGAGCCAGAAAAAACCATCTATATCTTCGATGAAGGACATCACCTGGCTGACAAGGCGAGTGGTCACTTTGCTTTTGGTGCAAGGCTTGAGGGCAGTCGTCGATTACTGAAATCTGCACAAAAGCAGCTGACTCAGTTGGTGACAGAGACCGGTTCACCGGTGCAATTGGCAGATCCGGTAGAGCGACTGCATCGTCCTTTTGAAGAGATGGGGCTTGCGCTTGAGCAGCTTGAGCTGCTGCTGCGGCCACTGTTTGCCGAGAGCGTCAAAGACCGCTATCGCTTTGCACAAGGGCGGGTACCCGACCCACTGCTGGAGCCCTGCTTCAGCCTTGGTCAGGCGGCCGACCGAGCGCAGCAGCATCTTGAGCAGGTCGTCGATTTGCTCAAGGAGGCGATGGAGGGTGGTATTGCCGATATCCCCCGTGCAGTTGCCGAACGATGGTTTCCCCAAATTGGCAGTTTGTTGGGGCGTGTGCAGCAGATAGCGTGGCTGGCACATGCCTATGCGCGGCCGGACCCTGAAGGTAGCTCGCCCACTGCACGATGGATCAATCGGATCGAGAGTCCTGCTGGTGAAGACCTTGAGCTTAGAAGTGCACCTGTTTCTGCGGCTGATACCCTCTCGGAACACCTCTGGAAAGTCTGTCATGCTGCCGTGATAACCTCTGCAACATTGACGGCATTGGGTCGCTTCGATCAGCTGTTTTCAGCGTTGGGGCTGTCGCCACAAACATCGGCACTGCGTCTGAACAGCCCGTTTGATTACGCCAATTGTGGTGTGTTGCAGGTGCCGGCGATGCGAACCGATCCGGGTCAGCCTGATGCACATACCGATGAGGTACTGGAATATCTCAATACCGAGTTGAAGTCGGTTGCCGCGGCGCTGGTGCTGTTCAGTTCATGGCGCCAAATGCGCTCGGTGCTTGATCAACTCGACGAATCCATTAAAAATAGTGTGCTGGCACAAGGGCAGTATAGCAAGCAGGAAACGCTGCGCCTGCACCGCGAACGCGTGGATGAAGACAAACGCAGTATCATCTTCGGTCTTGCCTCCTTTGCGGAGGGGGTCGATCTGCCGGGGCGGTATCTAACCGATGTTTTTATCACCAAGCTGCCGTTCAGTGTCCCGGATGATCCGGTAGATGCTACCATGGCGGAATGGATAGAGCAGCGTGGTGGTAACGCCTTCACCGACTGGACAGTGCCGGCTGCCTCGATGCGACTGACGCAGGCCGTAGGGCGACTGCTGAGAACGGAACAGGATCGAGGGCGGGTGGTACTGCTGGACCGGCGTGTAGTAACGCGCCGTTACGGTCGACAACTGCTGGATTCCTTGCCTCCTTTCCGGCGCGAAATCAACTGACAATCTGAATGGATCCGATTTTGAGTACTGAAGAGAAACAGAGTACAGCCACGGCAACCTCAGAGCCCAAAAATAACAGCAATCGCCCACGTCGGCGCCGTCGTTCGCGCAAGCCGCGCGATACAGGTCGCCAGTCCGGCTGGAGCCCGGTCAAGTTCAATGTTCCTGTGGCTGAAGGCAAGCGCCGCTTCCATGATTTCGGCTTGCCGGACGTCTTAATGCGTGCGATTGCCGACTTGGAATTTCAATACTGCACGCCGATTCAGGCAGCGACGATCCCGCATGCGCTTAACGGTCGAGACTTGATCGGCAAGGCGCAAACGGGTACCGGCAAAACAGCGGCGTTCCTGATCGGCATTATGACCGACCTGTTGGACTACCCGCTGGAAAGCAATCGGAAGCTGGGTGAGCCACGTGTTCTGATCATTGCGCCTACTCGAGAGTTGGCACTTCAGATCGCCTCCGATGCCGAGGCTCTGGGCAAGTATACTGATCTGTCCACTGTGTCGCTGGTTGGTGGCATGGATTACGAGAAGCAGCGTAAGGATCTGGCCGCCAGACCGGTCGACATTCTGGTGGCGACACCGGGGCGCTTGATCGATTTCGTGCGTTCCCGCGAAGTTGATCTGTTCAATGTGGAAGTGCTGGTACTGGATGAAGCGGACCGCATGCTCAGCATGGGTTTTATCCCGGATGTCAGAACCATTATTCGCAGTACGCCGCGTAAGGGTGAAGAGCGGCAAACGTTGCTGTACAGCGCGACCTTTACCGACGATGTAATGCGACTGGCAGAGCAGTGGACGCACAATCCGGTCACCATCGAGATCGAAAACGAGCGCAAAACCACTGATAATGTGGCACAGAAGGTATTTTTGGTATCCAGTCATGAAAAATACCAGCTGCTGCGTAACTATCTGCGCGTCAATGGCATTGATCGTGCGATTGTTTTTGGCAACCGCCGTCATGAAACCCGTGCGCTGGCAGACCGGCTTTGTAAGGACGGTATCAAGGCAGCCCTGATGTCGGGCGAAATTCCTCAGAACAAGCGTCTGCGGACATTGGAAGATTTCCGCAGTGGCAAGATAGAAGTATTGGTGGCGACCGATGTGGCTGGGCGGGGTATCCATATCGATGGCGTTACTCACGTGATCAACTACCAGCTGCCCGAAGATGCCGATGATTATGTGCACCGTATTGGTCGCACCGGTCGTGCCGGCCTGAGTGGAACATCAATCTGCTTTGCCTGTGAAGATGACTCATTTCTGATCCCCGATATCGAGCGAGAAACCGGCGTCAAGCTCGAATGTATACACCCAGATGCCGAGCTGTTGAAACCACTGGCGGAAGTAGATCGAGATATTGCTGACAAGGCTGTACCCTCGCCGGAGCCGGAAAATGCTCAGGCAGAAATACAGGAGACGCCTGCTGATGTAGTCGCTGAAACCGCTGCTGATTCGGAGCAAGAAGCGGCTCAGACACAGAATATGGCTGCAGACGACCCCCGGTCTGATGCGAGTGCGCAGGTCGATGCTACCGATGCCGCTGAAGCAGAATCGGTAGCGGACAGCGAAGCCGAAGAGCAGAAACACTGAAAACGGACCGGGTCATGAGTGACAGACACAACCTGAAACGAATCAGTTCGGTGCTGGGTATTGTGCTCAGCGCCTTTTTTGCCGCTATTGCGGTGGCGGGCTACCAGCGAACCGGTGATCTCCTGCAGCTGTTTCTGTTTCTGTTGCTTGCAGGGCTCGCGTATGCGGTGGTCAAGCTGTTGTTCTTCGGTATAGGCCGACTGCTCGACAAGCTGGACCCTTCTTGATTGGATCGACCGGGGAGTGTAGCCACTCCTCTTCTAGGAGATAGCATGCAGAATCAGTCACCTGTTGCCGTTCTTGGTGGCGGCAGCTTCGGCACAGTGCTGGCAAACCTGATGGCTGAAAAGGGGCTTGATGTCAGGCTCTGGATGCGTAATGAACAGGCGGTTGACGAAGTCAATGCGCATCATCGCAACAGCCGTTACCTGCCAGGAGTTGATCTGGCGCCAGGGCTCAGGGCGACCACCGACCTGCAGGAGGCATTGAGTGGAACCGAAGCGATATTTATTGCCATCCCGAGTAGTGCCTTCAGAACAGTAGTGCGCCAGGCCGTGCCATTTTTGCGGCCGGAACAGCTTCTGGTCAGTACTACCAAGGGGGTTGAGTCAGTGACCTTCTGTTTGATGAGTCAAATTATTGAACAGGAGTTTCCGGGTGCCCGAGTGGGGGTGCTCAGTGGTCCCAATCTGGCTAAGGAAATCGCCCGCAAGCAGTTGACCGCAACAGTCATTGCCAGCACAGATGGCCTGCTTCGCGAGCGGGTGCAGGCTCTGCTCCATACATCCTTTTTCCGTGTATACGCCAGCACCGACACCTACGGTGTTGAGCTTGGTGGCACTTTGAAAAACATCTATGCCATCGCGGCAGGCCTTAGTGCGGCCTTGGGTATGGGTGAAAACACCAAAAGCATGTTGATGACGCGCAGTTTGGCCGAAATGAGCCGATTTGCTGTAAGTCTTGGAGCCAATCCGTTTACCTTTCTGGGTCTGGCGGGGGTTGGTGACCTGATTGTTACCTGTATGTCACCCCTGAGTCGCAACTATCGAGTGGGCTACGCACTGGGCGAGGGCAAAAGCCTGGAGCAGGCGGTCGAGTCTCTTGGTGAAGTTGCAGAGGGTGTCAATACCCTGCGGATTGTTAAAGAAAAAGCGGAAGAGCTGGAAATCTATATGCCGCTGGTCAGTGGCCTCTATGAGGTGGTATTCAATGCGGCACCGGTGAAAGAGGTCGCGCGGGGCATGATGCTGAATGTACAGAGCACCGATGTGGAGTTTGTATTGCCGCGACAGGAGCAGGGATGAAGCTGCTTTTGCTGCGACATGCACAAGCGGTAGCCGGTGGAGATCTTGATCCTGACCGGGTGCTGACGCCCGTGGGTGAGCGACAGGCGGCTGCCATGGCTTCTCGGGTTGTCAATATGCTGCCTGGGGCCTGTATCGTTACCAGTCCATGGCGACGTGCGCAACAAACCGCTGAAATCATGGCTCAAGGGCTGGGTGCTCGGTTGGTACTGAATGATTCGCTGACAGCCAAGGGTAATGCTCCTGTAGCTGCGACAGCCCTTGAACCGTATTTCTCGGATCAAGGGTCACTCATTGTGGTCACCCATCAGCCGCTTTGTGGTCAGTTGATCAGCTGGCTTACGGACGGAAATCTGTATGGGCAGGTGGTATCGCCCTGCAGCGGTGCACTGCTGGAGCTTGATTGGCCGGCTCGGGGTATGGCAAGGCTGCTGAACGGGTGTGATGATGCCGTGCAGGGAGATGATCATGCAGGCAGATGAACTCAGATTTGAAGTGAACGGCCATCTGATAGCGGCACGGGCAACCGGCCCTGAAGACGGGCTGCCTGTTTTGGCGCTGCATGGATGGCTGGATAATGCAGCTACTTTCAAGGCGCTTGAGCCGGCGCTTGAGGGTGTGCGATTGGTAGCGCTGGACCTGATGGGGCACGGTTTTTCCGACCATCGTCCCGCCAGCATGCCTTACTACATCTGGGATAACCTGTCAGATGTGGTAGCGGTTGCCGACGAGCTCAACTGGCAGACGTTTCATCTGCTGGGGCACTCCATGGGAGCCAGTATCAGCAGCCTTCTCGCCGGTGCCATGCCTGAGCGGGTCGAGAGCCTGATTCTACTTGAGGGGCTGGGGCCTCTGGTGGATGCACCGACAGATCTTCCGGAGCAGATGGCGCAGGCAATCCGCAGGCGCAGTCGTCGCAATCGTAAACCTCGGTTCTATGCCAGTATTGAAGAAGCCGTAGCTGCTCGGATCAATGGTCGCTTTCCGGTTGGGGAACAGGCAGCGCGCTGGCTGGTCGAACGTTCCATAGTCCATACTGCAAGGGGGTTTCGCTGGCGCAGTGATCCAGCCCTTAACCTGCCTTCCGTATTACGGATGAGTGAGGAGCAGGTAAGGGCGTTCCTGCTGCGTATCAGTTGCCCTTCACTGCTGGTGCTGGGCACCGAAGGAGTGGCAACCGATTTGACCCAGACAAGAGCTGGCTGCATTAATGGACTGCAACGGCTAACCCTTGAAGGAGGGCATCATCTGCACCTGGAGCAGGGTGTAAGCGAGACAATAGCACAGGCCATCAACCGTTTTTACGCAGCGCTCTGAACCCCGCGCGGCGCAGAGGAAGGAGCCAGGCATGAAACAGTATCTGAAGACGCTAGCGCTTTTATTGCTGGTTACCCCCGCGCTGCAGGCAGCCGAGTTTGAGATTCCTTTGCAGCTGAATCCTTTTCCGCAATCTCAGCTGATCAGCTCAGAGCAGCGGCAGGAGCCAGACTATCGCCTGATGCTCAGTGGCATCATGAAAATTAACGGCCGGATTCGTACGGACCGTGATCAGAGGCTTCAGGCCAGTCTGTCACGTATGACCTGGCAGCTGCCGGATGGTTATGATCCTCAGTCAGGGTTCAGCTTCTTGCGTGCCCAGCTTGACGACAGAGGGGCTCAGGTGATGTTTGAATGTTCCGGTCGCCAGTGTGGTCCGAGCAGTATCTGGGCAAATGACGTCTTTGGTCAGTCACGCTTGTACGGGATCGACAATACACAATCTTATGTGGCCATGCGGCTGGACCAGGCTCACGTGGCACTCTATGCCGTACGCAGAGGAAATGGCCGAGTTTTTCTTCACATGGATGTGCTCGAAAATGAAAGTCAGACCATCAGCGACCCTGTAGCTGTGTTGGCACAGCAGGGTTATGTTGAGCTTCAGAACTGGCCTGAGTCGTCGGATCGAACCGTCGCTTCCGTGCTGGATATGATGCGGGGCATGCCGGGGCAGGAGTTGTGGCTGGTTGTGCATTGGCAGGGTCAGGACCTGGAGCTGACTCTGCGCCAGTCTCAAGAAGCCGCCGACCGTTTGTTGCGACAGGTGGTGGAGAAGGGAGGCGATGTGCGCCAGCTCAAGGCCAGAGGTGTTGGCAGTCTCGTACCTAGTGTGCTGGGCAGTCGACGACAGGTTGCGATCGTTGTAATGCGAAGGGGGAGTGGTCGCTGATATGGGCGGCCACCCCTGGTTTTTTGGGTCAGCGAATCAACGACAGAAACTCGGTACGGGTTGCCGGGTTTTCTCGGAAAGAGCCCAGCATCATTGAGGTTTTCATCATGGCGTTTTGCTTTTCCACGCCGCGCATCATCATGCACATATGCTGTGCCTCAATCACAACCCCAACGCCCGCTGCATCCGTAACCTGCTGAATGGCTTCGGCAATTTCTTTAGTCATGTTTTCCTGGATCTGCAGTCGGCGTGCATACATGTCAACAATGCGGGCGATTTTGGACAGGCCTACTACCTTGCCCTGAGGGATATAGGCAACATGCGCCTTGCCAATAAACGGCAGCAGGTGATGTTCGCACATGGAGTACAGCTCTATATCCCGTACCAACACCATTTCACTGTTATCTGAGGAAAACAGGGCGCCATTGACGACCTCATCCAGGCTCTGGTTGTAACCGCGTGTCAGAAAGCGCATCGCCTTGGCAGCACGTGCCGGCGTGTCACGCAAACCGTCGCGGCCAATATCTTCTCCGAGCTGTTCTATGATGCTGGCGTATTCTGCTTCCATCTGCTGCATTCCTCAGGAGTGGGGCTGGCTTGGGTGAAAACCGGGTAAAATACCCGAACAGAGCACTCGGGTAAAGGCCGTTGCGCTGTGAGTTGGGGATCAGCCTCCCAGCAGCTTGAGTCTCAGTGACACATTGTTGCGTGAATCGGCGTTGTGCAGCGCCTCTTCGAGCGTGATTTTGCCGTCCTGATATAGATGCAGCAGGTTGGCGTCAAAGGTGTGTGCGGCGCTGTTGCTGCTCTGTTCAATGGCTTCTCGGATACGAGAATACTCTCCACGGGCAATCAGTTTGGCAATATAGGGTGTGTTGATCATCACTTCAGTGGCTGGTAAATAGCGCTCGTTTACATCCCGGATCAGCCGCTGGGCCACGATCCCTTTCAGGTTGAGTGACAGGTCCGTGTTAATCTTGTGCATTTCTGCTTCATGGAAGAAGTTGACGATATGCTCCACAGCCTGAACGCTGTTGTTGGCATGCAGGGTTGATATACACAGATGGCCGGTTTCGGAGTAGCGAATCGCCTGTTCCATGGTTTCTCGATCACGGATCTCGCCAATCAGGATTACATCCGGGGCTTCGCGCAGGGCATTCTTCAGGGCATTGCTGTAGGACAGGGTATCGACACCAACTTCGCGTTGATTGATCAGGGATTTTCGGTTGGTGTGCAAAAACTCGATCGGGTCCTCGATGGTGAGGATGTGGCCGGTAGCGCGCTGGTTACGATATTCAATCATCGAGGCCAGCGAGGTTGACTTGCCTGAGCCGGTTGAGCCGACCAGTAGCACCAGTCCACTGCGCAACATCACCAGACTTTTCAGAATCGAGGGCAGATTCAGTTCTTCAATGGATGGAATCTTGTGGCGAATCATGCGAATCACCAGTGCAACATCACCGCGCTGTCGGTAGACGTTCACTCTGAAACGACCGATATCGGGTACGTCATAGGCAAAATTCATTTCCAGCTCACGTTTGAACTGTTCCTGCTGATGGTTGGTCATCAAGTGGTTGGACAGTTCTTCAGTAGAGCCGGGGGGCAGTGGGGTTGTATCAACCTCACGCATACTGCCTTCAACCTTGATCTGGATCGGGGTGTGGGTACTCAGGAACAGATCTGATGCACTGGTATCGGCCATCAGGTTAAGATATTTGTGAAGATCGATCATCGCAGGTCCCAGCATCAGCATTACCGGCCTGAATGCCCTGAAGACGGGGTGGCCGGAAATAAGAGGTCAGATTCACAACATCTGCATCATAGCAGAGCTTGTCCGGAAGCGGAGGAAAAGCTCAGCTCCCCTTCTTGCGGAGCAATACATAAACCGCGCCGGTACCTCCATCCCGTGGCTGGGCAGAGCTGAAAGCCAGTACATCGTGCAGCTGGCGCAGCCAGTCGTTGACACAGGATTTCAGCAGGGCCGGCTGTCCGGGCTGTGTGTAGGCCTTGCCGTGGATGATCAGTACGCAGCGCAGCTGTTGGCGCGATGCGTCTCGAATGAATCCGCTGAGTTCATCCCGGGCCGCCTCGACCGTATAGCCGTGCAGGTCAAGCCCGGCCTCCCAGGGCAAGTGGCCAAGTCGCAGGCGTTTAAGCAGTCGCAGCTGAACGCCGGGAGCCGCAAACAGCAGCTCATCGGCAGAATCGACGATCTGGGAAGCTTCAGACGACAGGCCATCAATCACCTGTTCAATCTCCTGTTCAGCGGCCTGCCGGCGAAAGCGAGTGGCGCTGTCATGTTTGCGTCGCAGCTTCAGCTTGCCCGCATCGGGGTCTACATGGCGATCGTGACGTATCCGTTTAACGCCCTGCATGGCAGAGTCGAAGTCGAGATCGTCGTCCTGCTCCTGGTCAGAAGGATAAGACATGGCGTTCAACGGGGGATTTCATTAACATAACCGGCCTGAATCAACATAATTCCGCATTATCGGGCGAGAGATGAATCCGGATCAAGTGGCGATTACCTCAGAGCTGCATACCCTGCGTGACTATATTCGTTGGGCGGTGTCAGCATTTCATCAGCACCAGGTCTGGTTTGGGCATGGGCATGTGACTGCCTGGGACGAAGCCAGTCAGCTGGTGCTCAATGCGGTTCATCTGCCCTGGGATACCGATCCTGCCGTGCTTGATGCGCGCCTGACCCAAACCGAAAAAGAGCGCGTACTGGATTATCTGCACCAGCGAGTGGAGCTGCGACGCCCTCTGCCTTACATCACGGGTGAAGCCTGGTTTATGGGGTTGCCGTTTCATGTGGACGAGCGTGTGTTGATCCCGCGCTCACCCATTGCGCAGTTGATTGAGACCGGTTTTGAACCCTGGCTGCGCCCCGGGTCGGTTAACCGGATTCTGGATCTCTGTACCGGCAGTGGCTGTATCGGTATTGCCTGTGCCTATGCCTTTGAGGAGGCTGAGGTTGACCTTGCTGACATCTCCACCGATGCCCTTGAGGTGGCTCAGCGCAATATCGAACGTCATCAATTGGGTGATAGGGTGTCTGCCCGCCAGGGTGATCTGTTCGAGAACCTGCAGGGTGAGCGATACGATCTAATCGTGAGCAACCCTCCGTATGTGGATGCAGATGACTTGGCCAGCATGCCGGCCGAGTATCAACATGAGCCGGGTCTGGCGCTGGGCTCTGGCGATGATGGGCTTGATATCACCCGCCGCATTTTGCGCGAAGCGGCCGACCACCTCACCGATGAAGGCCTGCTGGTGGTTGAGGTCGGCAACTCAGAGGTGCACCTGATGCAGGCTTATCCCGAGCTGCCGTTGATTTGGGTCGAACTGGATGCCGGTGGCAACGGCGTATTTACCATTACAGCGGCAGAGCTGCGGGCTCATGCGGCGCTTTTATGAACCTACAGAGATAGCGTATGTCGGGTAACAGCTTTGGCAAACTCTTTACCGTCACTACTTTCGGCGAAAGCCACGGGCCGGCACTCGGCTGTATAGTGGATGGCTGTCCTCCGGGGATTGAGCTGAGTGAAGCGGATCTGCAGGCGGATCTGGATCGGCGCAAGCCGGGTACATCACGCCACACCACCCAGCGTCGTGAGCCGGATCAGGTGCGAATTCTGTCCGGTGTGTTCGAGGGTAGGACCACGGGCACTCCGATCGGATTGTTGATCGAAAATACTGATCAGCGCTCAAAGGACTATTCCAATATTGCCGAGACCTTCCGCCCTGCACATGCAGACTATGTGTACTCGCACAAGTATGGTTTTCGTGATTACCGTGGCGGTGGCCGTTCTTCCGCGCGTGAAACAGCCATGCGTGTCGCTGCAGGCGCCATCGCCAAGAAAGTGCTGGCTGAGAAAGGCGTGCAGGTGCGTGGCTACCTGTCCCAGCTTGGGCCGATCGCGATCGACATGAGTCGCTTTGACTGGAATGAGGTGGACAATAACCCCTTCTTCTCGCCAGATGCAGACGCGGCTGCACAGATGGAAGTCTACATGGATGAGCTGCGCAAGGAGGGCAACTCCATTGGTGCGCGTATCTCCGTGCGGGCCACCGGTGTGCCGGTCGGGCTGGGTGAGCCAATCTTTGATAGACTGGATGCCGATTTGGCACATGCCTTGATGAGCATTAATGCGGTCAAGGGTGTCGAGATCGGTGACGGTTTTGCCGTGGTGAATCAGAAGGGCACCGAGCACCGTGACGAAATGACGCCTGAGGGCTTTCTCTCCAATCATGCTGGCGGCATTCTGGGTGGCATTTCGACGGGGCAGGCCATTGAGGCGCATATCGCACTTAAGCCAACCTCCAGTCTGCGTTTGCCGGGTCGAAGCATCAACGCTTCTGGTGAAGCGATTGAGGTGGTGACCAAGGGGCGGCATGACCCTTGCGTCGGCATCCGCGCAACCCCCATTGCCGAGGCGATGATGGCCATAGTACTACTGGACCACCTTCTGCGTGATCGTGGTCAGAATGGGGATGTTGAGACAAACCTTCCGGTGTTGAGCTGAATCAGGTTTGTAACCCGTTGAGTTTAATGAAGCAATATTAATTTTTTCTGACTGCAAGCCGTTTTTTGCTTGAAATTTAAGCATAACGCGGTATAAATGCGGCAGAAATTCCCTACGTCCCAACCCTTTGGGGTGTGCGAAATCTGTAACGCGCTGAGAAGGTGTCTGAATATACATCCTTCGACTTTTACTGGCGCTGCTGCAGGGTTCAGCGCAACCTGAGAGGTTGGGTTTTTGTTTTTTATCTGTGCGCAAGCACAGGCTTGTCTGGAGTCACTCCCCATGCAAGAAGCGATTGACCTGGCGTCAGAAGTCAACGACCAAGAGGTTGAAGGCAGTGTTGCTGATTGGCCAGCCTACACACAGGGCGACGATGAAGAGCGTTTGGACTTTTTCATTGAACGCGACGGACACCGCTATGCCGGTACTCATCTGATCATCGATCTGCGCGGTGCTTCGCGCCTGGATGATCTTGAAGTGATGGAAAAGGCACTGCGTGAATCCGTAAAGGCTGCCAAGGCAACACTGCTGCACATTCACCTGCATCACTTTACCCCCAATGGCGGTATCTCGGGTGTGGCGGTGTTGGCAGAATCCCATATCAGTGTACACACCTGGCCGGAGCGTAACTTTGCGGCATTCGATGTGTTCATGTGTGGCGAATCGGAGCCGGCCAAAGCCATTCCGGTACTGGAAGCAGCCTTTGCCCCGTCAAAGGTTGAAGTTGAAGAGATCCTCCGAGGCAAGGTGAGCATTGATGACGACGACTACCTACGTTGAGAAGTTGTACGCAGGTTACGGTCAGAGCTTTACGCTGGATCAGGTGTTGTTTGAACACCGAACCGAACATCAGGAGCTGATTATCTTCCGTAACCGGGAGTTCGGTACGGTCATGGCGCTTGATGGCATTATTCAAACCACGGAGCGTGATGAGTTCATCTATCACGAGATGATGACGCATGTACCGCTGCTGGCGCACGGCAATGCCAGGCGCGTCCTGATCATTGGTGGTGGAGACGGCGGCATTCTGCGCGAAGTGCTCAAGCATGCCAGTGTTGAGCATGTCACTCAGGTCGAGATTGATCAGGCTGTGATCGACATGTGTCGTCAGTACCTGCCCAATCATTCCGCAGGCGCTTTCGATGATCCACGAGCCAATATCGTCATTGCGGACGGCGTTGAGTTCGTGAGCGAATGTCAGGAAACATTCGACGTAATCATCTCTGACTGTACCGATCCGGTTGGCCCAGGCGAGGTATTGTTTTCCAGTCGCTTCTATGAAGGCTGCAAGCGTTGCCTTAACGAAGGTGGTGTGTTTGTGGCACAAAACGGCGTGCCGTTCATGCAACCGGATGAAATTCTCACAACCCGCCGGCGTCTGGGCCCCTATTTTGCCGATCAAACCTTCTACAATGCGGCAGTGCCCACCTATGCGGGCGGTGTGATGACTTTTGCCTGGGCGACGGATAATCCGGCGTTGCGTCAGCTTGATCTGAACACTGTTCAGATGCGCTATGAGGCCAGCGAGATTTACACCCGTTACTACAATCCGGCGTTGCATGTTGCCAGTTTTGCACTGCCGCAGTATGTTGTGACCGCACTGGATTCACTCTGACGCTCGCGTCAGACTCGATCTTCCAAGCCGGCCACAGTGCCGGCTTTTTCGTGATTTTGACCTATGCCTCATGTCCGCCTGTCCGGCTTCTATTTTTTCTATTTTGCCCTGTTGGGCACGCTGGTCCCCTATTGGACCCTGTGGTTGCAGTCGCTGAGTTTTGGCGCCACTGCGATCGGCTGGCTGATGGGCATACTCCATGTGTCGCGAGTCATAGCGCCCAACCTGTGGGGCTGGCTTGCGGACAGAACCGGACAGCGGGTGCGAATTGTTCGCTTCGGAGCATTGGCAACCTGGCTGATCTTCATCCTTGTATTCTGGCAGACCAGTGCACTGGGCATAGCGCTGGTGATGGCGGGCTTCAGCTTTTTCTGGAACGCGGTGCTGCCCCAATTTGAAGTGATAACCTTGGGCTATCTGGGTAAGGAAAAAGCCCGCTACAGTCGCATTCGTGTCTGGGGTTCGGTGGGCTTCGTGCTTGCAGTGGTACTGATCGGATGGCTGTTGGATCTCGTCGGCATTGCCGTGCTGCCCTGGGTGGTAATGGGGCTGATGCTACTGATCTGGCTCAATACGCTTATCATTCCCGCGCCTCCCGAGCGGCCTGCTCGACCAGGCGATGGCGGTGATGCGATCGGTGTCATTCTATGCCAGCCACAGGTGATCGCTTTTTTTGCCATCTGCTTTCTGGTGCAGCTCAGTCACGGGCCTTACTACACCTTCTACAGTGTGATGATGCAGGACTTTGGGTATACGCGCAGCGAGATTGGTTTGCTTTGGGCGCTGGGGGTGGTGGCCGAGATTCTGTTGTTTATCCTTATGCCGCGTTTGTTGCGACAATTCAGTCTGCGTCACATCATGCTGGTCAGTTTGCTGCTGTGCGTGCTGCGCTGGAGTCTGACCGCCATGCTGCCGGACTTGCTGCCGGTCATGCTGTTTGCGCAGCTGCTGCATGCGGCGACCTTTGGCAGTCTGCATGCGGTGGGGATTGCATTGGTGCAGCATTATTTCGGGAATGCAACTCAGGGGCGTGGGCAGGCGCTGTTTTCATCTCTTGGCTTTGGCGCTGGTGGAGCGGCGGGTGCGATTCTTTCCGGGCAGCTCTGGAGCAGCTTGGGGCAGTGGAGTTTTCTGCTGGCGGCAGCAGCGGCTGCGGTGGCTATTGTGTTGACATTGATCTGGATATATCCGGAAAAAGCGCAGCAAAGTACGAGCTGAAGTTGTTTTGCACTGCAGTTGCTATAGTATGAACCTTAATTACGGGTCAGATCGGTTGGAGTAAACATGAACTTCAGAGTTGATATTGAGATGACACCGGAGGAGCTGCGTCGAGCCCTGGGGTTACCCGATGTGGCGAGCCTGCAGCAGGAGATGATTGCCAAGGTGCGTGAGCAGATGGAAGCGGGGGCGGAAGGTTATGACCCGCTCACGCTGCTTAAGCCCTATCTTAATAACGGTATCGGCTCGATGGAGGCTTTCCAGAAACTGCTGTTCAGCATGATGAACCAGTATGGAAGCGGCAAGCGCGATACCGACTGAACGGAAGTGACGGATGAGTCAGAGTGGAACAGGAGAAGCGGCAGTGCGGATTCTGCGTAAATACACCAATCGACGCCTGTACGATACATCGCGCAGTTGTTACGTCACCCTTGAGGACGTGAAGCAGCTGGTACTCAGTGGCGAGAAATTTCAGGTTCAGGACTCCAAGACCGGCAACGACCTGACCCGCAACATTCTGCTGCAGATCATCAGTGAGCAGGAAGCGGAAGGGCATGGCACCCTGCTGACCAATCAGGTCCTGCAGCAGCTGATCCGCTTCTATGGCGACAGCATGCAGGGGATGATGAGTCAGTATCTGGAGCAGAGTATTGCCGCCTTTCTCGAGCATCAGGATCGGATCCGTGAGCAGATGCAGACCATGATGGGCGCAGCCAACCCGCTGACCATGATGGGGCGCTTTGCCGATCAGAATATGGCGGTGTGGAACATGTTTGCCCCTCGAGGCTCTGAAGCCACTGAAGAAGAGCAAACCGCGGACGCATCAGCCAAGGCTGAAGCGACGCGGGAAACAGCCAAAACCGGCGATAGCACAAAGGCTGCGTCCAGCAGCAAATCAAGCAAGGCGTAAAACCGCTTTCGGCCTGTTACCTGCTTACCGGTTGCCAGCTTACCAGTTACTGATTAAAAGTCCCGCTGCCTGAGCCATTGTGCAATGGCGGTCGGGACCTTCTCCAGTGCCTTGCGTCCGGTCAGGGTGCCGATATGGCCCGCCTTGACCGTAAGTTCAGTGTAGTCGCCACTGCCGGTGATCTGTTTTAGTGCAGAAGCGGTTTCCGGCGGTACCAAATGGTCTGACAGACCGAAGATATTGAGCAGGGGTTGTGTCAGCGCCTGCATCCTCAGCGTTTTCCCCGCCAGTTCAAACCCCTCTGGCTTCAGCAGGGCGTTGTCCCTGAAAAACAGCTGCACAAACTCCTGCAGCGCCGCACTGGCAAGATCCGGACAGTCATTGAGCCAGCGCTCCATCAACAGATAATTCAGTGCTCGCTCGGAATCACCGCTCAGCTCCTTGCCCGCCCGAAGCCGCTTTTCCAGCCCCAGTCGCATCGGCTTGAGTGCCTGATAAATTTCGTTGAGCAGCGGGCCTGGCAGATTGCCGTAGGCAGCGCCTGCCAGCTCCAGGTCGATATGGGCGGTCAGCCGTCCAAGTCTGAAGCTCGGTTGGGCGCTGTCGACAGGTGTTACCAGCGTAATCAGGTTGCGAACCTTATCGGGATGCATGGCGGTATAACAGAGGCTTAATACCCCCCCTTGACAGATGCCGGCCAGATTCAGTTTTTCTCCGGCGCTGTGCTGCAACACCCGGTCCACGCAGCGGTCCAGATAGTCCTCAAGATAGTCTTCGAGCTGCAGAAAACGGTCGCTGCGACTCGGATAACCCCAGTCGATCAGGTAGACGGGAATGCCTTCATCCAACAGGCGGCGAATAAACGAGCGCTCGGGGCTGAGGTCCAGCACCCAGGGACGATTGACCAGCGCATAACAGATCAGCAGCGGGGTTTGAGTGCGCGAGCGTGTTGTGGGGTGATAGTGGTAAAGACGCACGCCATCGGCACTGAAAATTTCATCCCGTGCAGCGCCCTGATGGCGGCTGTCCAGCTGACTTAGGTTGCTGATGCTGTCATTCAGATGTTGTGTTTGTGCGGCCAGTTGTTGGCGGGCACGCTCGGCATCAAGACTGATCTTGGGCATGGGTGTCCTTGTGATCGGAAGCGGGGGCGTGCACTGCGCGCAACTGCTGCAGCTCGCGCTCAAGCGTGCGTACCCGACGGCGCAGCTGATGATGGCGCAGGGCCAGTTCGTCATGGCGGGTGTCGGTTACCAGCCCCAGGGCCGAACAGAAGCGGTCGCGCTGCTGCTGCCAGCCCTGGCGCAGCGCCATGGCGGCGTTGCTGATTTCACCCAGGGCCAGGCTGTACTCTTCGCTGGCAATTCGTTGTTGGTACACCGACTCATAGCATTCGATCCAGAGTTGGTGCAGATGGTCGATATCGGTAACGGCATCCCGCTCAAGCTGTTCGCTCATCCGCTCCAGCGCAAGGGTATTGATAGCGCTCAGTTGAACCATGTAGGCGGTACGTGCCTGCTGAAAGCGCTCCAGCAGGCTGATGGACTCTCGCAGCTGACTGATCAGGTCGGGCCGGGTAAGCGGTTGCAGATTGGCCAGCAGTCCTGTCAGCAGTTGGGTAAACTGGTTCAGGCTGTCCTGCCATGGTGCCTGCTGCAGATTGAACAGGCCCAGCAGCATGCCGAGCTGTTCCGGCAGCTGCCAGCTGTGCAACACCCAGTCACGCGTCAGCTCATCCAGATGTTGCTTGAAGTGCTCAAGCAACTGTTCAGAGTCGATGCTGCCCTGTTCGGCCTGTTGCAGAAGTTCGGTGGCGAAGCGATTGAAACCGGCGCTCTGGCGGGTCAGTTTCAGCAACAGTTCGGCGTGTTCCTCGGGCAGTTGCCGGTCATTGACCTTGTTCAGCAGCTGCTGCAGTTGTTCCCAGCCTGGTTGCTCGCCGGTGGTGTGTTGCTCCAGTTGATCGAGCCACTGGCGCATGATGTTCAATAGTTGCTCGCTCACCTGTCAGGACTCCGCGTGGGCTGGAGGGGTTTTGATCTTAAACCATGCGCGGTGCAGATTAAACGCCGGGTTCAAGCAGCTTGACCAGTTCCCGCGCCGCATTGCTCAGGGTGCGGTCACGGTGGTGGATATAGCCCAGCGGGCGCACGATTGGTTCGGTGCCGGTATTCAGTCGTACCAGCTGGTCATCAATCATGGTCTCTGGCAGCAGACTCCAGCCAAGGCCAATGCTTACCATCATGCGTATGGTATCCAGATAATCGGTGCTCATGCCAAGATTTGGTTCCAGTCCCTGCAGCGCCAGTTGCTGCCTCACGCGTTGGTGGGTAAAGGTATCGGCACCGGGCAGAATGGCCGGGTAGCGGTTCAGTTCGGTGAGTGAGGGGCGGTTTAGTTGTGCCAGTGGATGATTACGCGCCACCATATATTGCAGCCGATCATGCCATACGGTACGTGCACAGATACGGTCGTCCTGTTCCGGTGCCAGTGTAATCAGCGCCAATTCCAGCTCGCCCTTGAGGACGCCTTCATAGGCGACCTCCGAGGCAGCAAACTGCAGATCCAGCTCAACCTCAGGGAAACGATCGACAAAGGTTTTGAGAATCGGCGGCAGGCGATGCAGGCTGATGTGATGGCTGGTGGCCAGTGCCAGTCGCCCGCCGATCATGCCGGACAGATTGCCCAACATGCGTTCGGCATCCTCAATCGACAGTAGAATCTGGCGTGCGCGCGGCAGCAGCGCCAAACCGGCTTCGGTCAGCATCACCTGGCGGCCGATGCGGTCAAACAGGCGGCAATCGAGCTGGCTTTCCAGCAGGGCGATGCGTTTGCTCACCGCGGACTGGGTCAGAAACAGAAGTTGGGCGGCTTGGGAGAAAGAGCCGCAGTCGGCCACGGTGACAAAGGCATGCAGTCCGGCAGTATCCATGCAATCGCTGATTCCGGTGAAGAGATATGGCTTAGTCTATCTATTCCTTTTCGGAATTCAAATCATAAAAATTATGAATTTGTGTGTTGGGCAAGGCTGCACTAGGATGATCACCTATTGCCATGAGACCGGATAACATGAGGGGAGATAACATGGCCGGAAAAACCTTATACGACAAGCTCTGGGACGCCCATCTGGTGCGCCAGAACGAAGACGGCAGCGCGTTGATCTACATCGATCGTCAGATTTTGCACGAAGTGACCTCGCCGCAGGCCTTCGAAGGCCTGCGTCTGGCTGGCCGCAAGCCTTGGCGTATCGATGCCAACCTGGCCACCCCTGACCACAACGTGCCGACCACTCAGCGTGACGGCGGTGTGGATCAGATTGTGGACCCGGTCTCCCGAATTCAGGTGAAAACCCTCGATGCCAACTGCGACGAGTTCGGCATTACCGAATTCAAGATGAACGATCAGCGTCAGGGCATCGTGCATGTGGTCGGCCCTGAGCAGGGCATGACGCTGCCGGGCACCACCGTTGTTTGCGGTGACTCGCATACTTCCACCCACGGCGCCTTTGGCGCGCTGGCTCACGGTATCGGCACCTCCGAGGTTGAACATGTGCTGGCAACCCAGTGCCTGATCGCCAAGAAGATGAAAAACATGCTGGTGCGTGTGGATGGCGAGTTGGGTGCCGGTGTGACTGCCAAGGATGTCGTGCTGCACATCATTGGCGTGATCGGTACTGCCGGTGGCACAGGTTACGCGATTGAATTTGGTGGCAGCGCCATCCGCTCCATCTCCATGGAAGGGCGTATGACCATCTGCAACATGGCGATCGAGGCGGGTGCTCGTGTCGGTCTGGTGGCCGTTGATGACACCACGATTGAATATTTCCGTGGCCGCCCGTTCTCGCCCAAGCCGGATCAGTGGGATGCCGCCGTGGCTGCCTGGAAAGGTCTGGTCTCCGATGAAGATGCCCGGTTTGATACCGTTGTCGAGATCAAGGCCGAGGATATTCAGCCGCAGGTGACCTGGGGTACTTCTCCTGAAATGGTGGCGCCGGTCAGTGCGTTGGTGCCGAACCCGGAAGCGGAATCCGATCCGGTTAAGGCTGATGGCATCCGGCGTGCGCTCAAGTACATGGGACTGCAGGCGGATCAGAAGATCACCGACATTCAGCTTGATCGCGTATTTATCGGCTCCTGCACCAACTCCCGCATCGAAGACCTGCGCGCTGCCGCCGAGGTGGTGAAAGGTCGCAAGGTGGCGGCCAACATCAAGCAGGCGCTGGTGGTGCCCGGTTCCGGTCTGGTGAAGGCGCAGGCCGAAGCTGAAGGGCTGGACAGGATCTTTATCGAAGCCGGTCTTGAATGGCGCGAGCCGGGCTGCTCCATGTGTCTGGCGATGAACCCGGACAAGCTGGGGCAGGGCGAACACTGTGCGTCCACTTCCAACCGTAACTTCGAAGGGCGTCAGGGCTTTGGTGGTCGTACTCACTTGGTCAGCCCTGCTATGGCTGCTGCCGCTGCAGTGACTGGCCATTTCATCGATGTACGTGAGCTGATGCAGTAAGACGGGAGAGCGAAATGAGACAATTTACCCAACACACCGGTATTGCTGCGCCGCTGGATCGTGCCAACGTCGATACCGACATGATCATTCCCAAGCAGTTTCTGAAATCGATCAAGCGTGCCGGTTTTGGCCCGAACCTGTTCGACGAGCTGCGTTATCTGGATGAAGGTCAGCCGGATCAGGATTGCGCCGGTCGTCCGCTGAACCCGGATTTCGTGCTTAACCAGTCACGCTACCAGGGCACCAGTGTGCTGCTGGCGCGGGAAAACTTCGGCTGCGGCTCCAGCCGTGAACACGCGCCCTGGGCGCTGGATGATTTCGGTATTCGTGCCATCATTGCGCCGAGCTTTGCCGATATCTTCTACAACAACTGCTTCAAGAACGGCCTGCTGCCGATCGTGCTGCCCGAGGCACAGGTGGACCAGCTGTTCAAAGAGGTTGAAGCCACTGAAGGCTATCAGCTGACCGTGGATCTGGAGCGTCAGGTAGTGGTCACCCCGTCCGGCGAAGAGTTTGCCTTTGAGGTCGACAACTTCCGCAAGCATTGCCTGCTCAACGGTCTGGACGATATCGGCCTGACCCTACAGCACGCGGACGAGATCAAGGCGTATGAAGCGCGCCGTCGTCAGGAAGCGCCCTGGCTGTTTGATGCGATCAAGTAAACCGAACTGAATTTTTGAGGAAGAACCCAGATGGGCAAGAAAGTACTGGTACTGCCGGGTGACGGCATTGGTCCGGAGATTGTAACCGAAGCACGCAAGGTGCTGGATGTGGTCAACGCACGTTTTGAGCTGGGGCTGGAGATCAGCGAAGCACTGGTCGGCGGTGCTGCCATCGACGCCACCGGCGTACCGCTGCCGGATGAGACGCTGGCCGCCTGCAAACAGGCCGATGCGATTCTGCTGGGTGCCGTCGGTGGTCCCAAGTGGGACACCAACCCCGACTTCGCCATCCGTCCGGAAAAGGGTCTGCTGGGTATCCGCTCCCAGTTGCAGCTGTTTGGTAACCTGCGTCCGGCGATTCTCTATCCGCAGCTGGCGCATGCCTCTACCCTGAAACCGGAAATCGTTTCTGGTCTGGATATCCTGATCGTGCGTGAACTGACCGGCGGCATCTACTTCGGCCAGCCGCGCGGCATCCGCGAAAAGGAAGGCGGCATCCGCGAAGGTTTCAACACCTACGTGTACGATGAAAATGAAATTCGTCGCATCGGTCGTGTCGCGTTTGAAGCGGCCCGTGCGCGTAACAAGCGTCTGTGCTCGGTCGACAAGGCCAACGTACTGGAAGTGACCGTACTCTGGCGCGAAATCATGGAGGAGCTGAAAAGCGAATACCCGGATGTGGAACTGAGCCACATGTACGTGGACAACGCCGCCATGCAGCTGGTACGTGCACCGAAGCAGTTTGATGTGGTCGTTACCGGCAACATGTTCGGTGACATTCTGTCCGATGCCGCGGCCATGCTGACCGGTTCCATCGGCATGTTGCCGTCCGCGTCACTGGATGAAAACGGCAAGGGCATGTACGAGCCCTGTCACGGTTCTGCACCGGATATTGCCGGTCAGGGCAAAGCGAATCCGTTGGCAACCATCCTCTCAGTCGCTATGATGTTGCGTTATTCCCTGAATGCGGGCGAAGCGGCCGATCAGATTGAAGCCGCCGTGAGCAAGGTGCTGGATCAGAATCTGCGTACGCCGGATATCATGTCCGAAGGCATGCGCGCGGTCAGCACCACCGAAATGGGTGATGCGGTTGTTGCCGCACTGAACGCCTGATTTCGTCCGTATCCGCCGGGTAACTGAGCAGCCTGGAGCTGCCGTTGCCCGGTGTTTCGTATTCGGGATTCGTTTTAAAGCTAATTATATTTGGGGGCACGAATGAAGCGTGTAGGTTTTGTAGGCTGGCGTGGTATGGTCGGCTCGGTTCTGATGCAGCGCATGCTGGAAGAGAACGACTTCAACCATATTGCGGAGCCGGTTTTCTTCACTACTTCCCAGACCGGAGCGGCAGGTCCCGACATCGGCAAGGATATCCCGGCACTGAAAGATGCGCGTGATATCAACGAGCTGAAGCAGATGGACGCCATTGTTTCCTGCCAGGGCGGTGACTACACGACTGAAGTGTTCCAGAAACTGCGTGAATCTGGCTGGAATGGCTACTGGATCGATGCGGCCTCTACTCTGCGCATGGCCGATGACAGCCTGATCGTGCTGGATCCGGTCAATCGTGACGTGATCGACCGTGGCATCGACGCCGGTATCAAGAACTTTGTTGGCGGCAACTGCACCGTTTCTCTGATGCTGATGGGTTTGGGTGGTCTGTTCAAGGCCGGTCATATCGAATGGATCTCTTCCATGACCTACCAGGCAGCGTCCGGTGCCGGTGCCAAGAACATGCGTGAACTGATCACCCAGATGGGCCAGATCCACGCCGGTTCCGAAGCGCTATTGGCCGACCCTGCTTCTGCCATCCTGGATATCGACCGTCAGGTCGTCGACACCATGCGCGGTGATGCCTTTGCCACCGATAACTTCGGTGTGCCTCTGGCTGGCTCTTTGATCCCCTGGATCGACAAGGCGGTGGAAGACGGTCAGAGCAAGGAAGAGTGGAAAGGTTTTGTTGAAACCAACAAAATCCTCGGCCTGTCCGACAGCCCGATTCCCATCGATGGTACCTGTGTGCGCATCGGCGCCATGCGTTGTCACAGCCAGGCGTTCACCGTGAAGCTGAAGCAGGATCTGCCGCTGGACGAGATCGAGCAGATGATCGCCGAAGCCAACGACTGGGTCAGCGTGGTACCGAACGAGCGTGAAATCACCATGCGTGATCTGTCGCCGACCAAGGTGACCGGTACGCTGAATGTGCCTGTTGGGCGTCTGCGCAAAATGAAGATGGGGCCGACCTTCCTCAATGCGTTCAGTGTGGGTGACCAGCTGCTCTGGGGTGCGGCCGAACCGCTGCGCCGTATCCTGCGCATTCTGATCGAGCGCTGATAGCGTTCAGCAATAGCTTTTTCAACAGCCCGGCGTACGTCCGGGCTGTTTTGCTTATACACTGAAGTAAATGTGCCGCAGATCGCTGACTGTTCTGAAGGCCTGTGAGAGAAACTGACCAATATGCCGTTGAAGATTGCACTGCTGGGGCCTGCCACGCTGGCCGGTGAGAAACTGCTCGAACTGCTGGATGAGTCGACCTTCGAAGTCGACACTCTCACCCTGTTTGAACCTGAACATCAGGCTGGGCGCAGCCTGATGTTTAGAGGGCATGCGCATCGAACCCGCCCTCTGGATGCTTTCGATTCGTCGTTACCGCAGCTCACGTTTGTCTGTGAGGCCGAACTTGGCCCCGAGCTGAAGCAGGCTCTGCTTGCGGCTCCGGGCCGGGTCATCGACCTGTACCCTCAGCGATACGAGGTGGGTCAGGTATTTCTGACCGTTCCCGAGCTGAATGGTGATGAGCTTGCTTCGCTTGATCCAGGTCGTGTTATCGGTATCCCGAATTCGGCTACCATTGCAGCCGCGCTGGCGCTGGCTCCTTTGCATCGTGCTTGCGAGATTCTGAAAGCGAATCTCGTGTTGTTGAGCCCGGTTTCTTCAGCAGGGCATCCCGGTGTCGAAGCCTTGGCATCCGAGACGGCACGGCTGTTGAATGGACGAGACCCTGAGTCAGGTCATTTCGGCCAGCAGATTGCGTTTAACCTGATACCGCAGGTTGGTACTCTGCTTGACAGCGGTTACACCGACATCGAAGCGGCTGTGCGTACCCAGTTGCCGCTTGTACTGGATGATGAGGGGCTGGAGCTGGAAGTCAGTGCCGTTCAAGTGCCGGTATTTTATGGCGACATGGTGGTAATTCAGGCTGAAACGCACCAGCCGCTGAATATGGATGAGGTTCAGCAGTTGATGGATAAGGCTCCAGGTGTGTGTTTTGATCAACATGCCAAACAGGTTCCGAGTCTCATCAAAGATGCAATCGGTCAGCAACAAGTGGTTGTGGCGCGGCTACGTCCGGGGGCTGAAGGCGAAGCCGGATTTGCTCTGCATGCCATGATTGATGACCTTGGGCGGGGCAGTGCCTTGACAGCTCTTGGGGCCGCCATGCGTCTGGTGACGGAAGGGTAGCAAACGGTCGAAGGTGGTTGTCTTGACCGCCAGCGCCATAATACATAATACTTGCAACGACTATGGAGCCGTAACTCTCTGATTCTTCGGAAAGGGACGAGAGACGGGCACACGATATCAAAGGGAGTAACCGATGCTGCGTAAACTAGCTTTAAGCCTTGCGGTCTCTGCAGCTCTGGGGGTGTCACAGGCACACGCCCTCGGCCTGGGAGAGATTCAAGTCAATTCAGCTCTGAATGAGCCGCTCGATGCAGAAATCAAACTGACGCAGGTTCGTGACCTCTCTCCGTTGCAGATTCAGCCACGAATGGCAGCGGTGGATGAATACTCCCTGTCAGGTGGCGTCAGCCAGGGGCGCTACCTGCGCGATATCCAGTTTCAGGTGCTGCTGACTCCCGATGGGGCTGGCAGTATCCGACTACGCTCCAACGAACCGATTCAGGAGCCGTTCCTGAACTTCATGGTTGAGGTGAACTGGCCCAGCGGTCGCATGGTGCGAGAGTACACCCTGCTGCTTGACCCTCCCGTGTTCGATCCAACGCCCGTGCAGCGCACCGTGCAGCCGGCACAGGTGCAGCAGCCTGCAGTAGCGGAGCCTGCTGCAAACCAGCAGCGTCAGGTGACAGGGACGACTTCAAACATCCGCACTCGCATGAACAGCGAGAGTCAAGTTTATGTCGGGGTTGATGAAACCCTGTGGGAAATTTCGGCGCGGCACAAGCCTGCCAATATCAGCGAGCATCAAATGATGCTGGCTTTGTTCCGCAAGAACCCAGCGGCTTTCCCCTCAGGTAATATCAATTCCATGCGAGCCGGTGTGGTCTTGAATCTGCCAACGCAGGATGAAGTAACTCGCTTGACGCATCGTGAAGCGGTTGCTGAAGTCGCACGACAAACGCAGATGTGGCGAGAAGGGCGCACCTCGCGTCAACAGGCAGAAGAACCCAAGGCTCCAGTGGACGTGAGCCGACAGCAGGACGATCAGGCGTCAACCGATGAAGGTGCGGCCACTGCGCCGGCTGACAAGCCTGCCGAGTCGGCGCAGGATGCAACCGCCCCCGTTGACGAAGGGCAGCTGAAGATCGTGGCGCCTCAGGAAGAGTCTGAAGCAGACGCACAGGACGATGCCGAAGCGGGCAGTGAAACGGTTACTACCGAAGAGGCGGGCGCGCCGCAGCAGGATCCATCTGTAGTCTCGGCTGCTCAGGAAAATCTCGAAAATGACGTTCTGATTGCGCAAGAGAAGATCGATCGCCTGGAGCGTGAAAATACCGACCTTAACGACAAGCTCAATTCTGTTCTGGAACAGCTGGAAGCTCAAAGTCGCCTGCTGGAGCTTCAATCTCAGCAGATGGCCACCCTCCAGACCGAGTTGAGCCGTAATGCAGCGCCTTCCGCTGTTGAGTCCGGCGCGCAAGATGACAAGAGTCTGTTGCAGAGCCCCGCCGTGCTTGGTGGCATAGGTGCCGGTGCTGTGGCGATTTTGGCAGGGCTTTGGCTGATGCTGCGTCGTCGTGGTTCATCTGCACCGGACAAAAAACGCGAGCTGGTCAATGTGCCGAGTGATCTGCGTGACGGCGATGATGATGCCGATTCCCCTGCCGACGGGCGAGATGCGGCTACATCAGCGGCTGTTGCCGGCGGTGCAGCAGCGGTAGCGGCGGCTGTAGCAGCCGATGATGATGAAGCTGAACGACCAGCGCCACTAGCGCCCTTGTCAGGCGAAGGAGATGAGTTTTCGCGTCCGCCGATGCAAAACCTGGCGCCGGATGAGCCTGATGCCGGCAGCGACGATCTGGAGCAGGATTTACAAAGCCTTGATCTGGATATGGATCTGGATCTTAACGATCTCGATATTGATGACGAATCTGATCTTGACCAGGTCGATGATGATGTCGAGCAGCTTGCAGGCAGTGATGAGCGTATTGATGCCACGGAGTTTGATCTCGGAGCTGAAGACGAGCCGCTAGCCGAGTTGGCGCCGCTGGCTGGGGCAGAAGGGCCTGCCGAAGAGGATAAATCAGGGCCAGAGCCTCTGTCTGCTGGTGATGAGCTCGAGTTCAGTGTCAAGCCTCAGGAACCGGAAGAAGAGCCATCCGAGTTGGATGGTATGCTCGGAGATGACGAGAGCTCCGATGACCTTGATTTCCTGCTTAATGGCGCAGAAGACAATGATGATGACACCGCGCAGGCGGTAAGCGATGACGAATCGCTGCTTGAAGATGCTCTGAAGGAAGATAACGGTTTCAGTCTTGCGGATGATGCAGTTGCAACCACTGATGATATTAGCCTTGATGATGACTTGTTCGGCGAGCTGGAAGCCGACGAGCCAGCAAGCGACAATAGCCTGCATGAAACTGTCTCTGCATTGGATACTGACGATTATGAAATCGACCATGATCTGGAAGCGATGTTGCAGGGAAGTGCTGACGAGCCTGATGATCAGGAAGCAGAGACTTCAGCTGGTGATAGCGCAGATGAGGATCTGGACAGTTTATTGGCGTCTTTTGACCCTGAGAATGATGTTTCCAGCGCAGTCGCGCCGGCTCGTACCGGTGAGCAGGTTGAAGAAGAGCTGACTGCAAACATTTCGCATGATCTGGAGATGGATCTTGACTCCGAAGTTGATGAGCTGTTGAACAGTACTGATGACGAAATCGCTCTGGAAGAGCAGCGCAACGATGAAGCAGTTGATGTCCTTGATAAGATGAATCTGCTCAGTGGTACCGATGAGACTGAAACCAAACTGGATCTGGCGCGCGCCTACATGGAAATGGATGATAAGGATGGTGCACGCGATATCCTCAATGAGATCACCAGTGAAGGTTCGGATGAGCAGCGCCAGGAAGCGCAGAAGCTGCTGGACTCACTCTGATAAAGACATTCAATGAGTAAACAGAACTCTTCCGGGGCGATTTCGATCGCCCCTTTTCGTTATGCTCTCGCTGTTGAGTATGTAGGAGCCGCCTATCGTGGCTGGCAGTTGCAGGCACATGACAAGGTTCCCACCATTCAGGCTGAGGTAGAGCGGGCCCTGTCGGTAGTGGCCAATCATCCTGTTCAGGTTGTATGTGCCGGTCGTACTGATGCTGGCGTCAATGCCAGTCATCAGGTGATTCATTTTGACAGTTGGGCCGAGCGTGATGAGCGTGCCTGGGTGCTGGGTACCAATTGCCATCTGCCGGACGATATCTCGATTAAATGGGCCACTGTCGTACCTGGATGCTTTCATGCCCGCTTTTCAGCGCGGGAACGACGCTACCGTTACCTGATCTACACGTCGCCTTCACGCCCGGCAGTGTTGGCAGGGGGGGTAACCTGGACGCATCGCACGCTGAATACCGAACGTATGCAAGAGGCTGCCGAGCACCTGTTGGGCGAACATGACTTTACCTCTTATCGAGCTGTCGGGTGTCAGGCACGCAGCCCGGTACGGGAAATACGCAAGTTGAGCGTGTACCAGAGTGGACGTTTGGTTGTGATTGATGTCAGTGCCAACGCATTCCTGCATCATATGGTACGCAATATTGCCGGCGTGCTGATGGCAGTAGGTGCCGGAGATCGATCACCTGATTGGGCACTTGAAGTATTACAAGCCCGAGATCGGCGCCAGGGGGGCGTTACCGCGCCGCCGGATGGTCTTTATTTCGTGGATGTGCGCTATCCGGACATATTCAGATTGCCGCCGTCAGATCCGGGCCCTTATTTTCTGTCATGAGGAAACTGACGCCTCGCCGCGGCTTTGCTAATATTATGCGCTTGCCTCCGAGATGAGAATGCAATGACCACTCGAATCAAGATATGCGGTATTACCTGCCGTAATGATGCGGCCGCTGCAGTAGCGGCAGGGGCGGATGCGCTTGGATTTGTGTTCTATGAACCCAGTTCACGTTATGTTGATCCTGTCGTAGCGGCTGATATCATCAGCACACTGCCGCCGTTTGTGACCAGTGTGGGGCTGTTTGTCGATGCCTCTCAGGAACAGGTTCAGCATGTCATTGATTTGGCAGGGTTGGATCTGCTGCAGTTTCATGGAAATGAAACCGAGCAGCAGTGCAGTCGCTTCAGTCGCCCCTATATTAAGGCGCTGCGTGTGCGCCCGGAACTCGATGTCGAATCTGCGGCTGCAGCCTACCACACTGCTCGGGGGTTGCTGCTCGATGCCTATCGTCCAGGAGTTCCGGGCGGAACGGGCGAGGTGTTTGACTGGGGGCTGATTCCTCAGGCGCTTGCGGGGAATATTACCCTAGCGGGTGGTTTGAATCCCGCTAACGTGGCAGCGGCGATCACTCAGGTAAAACCTTATGCCGTTGATGTCTCGGGCGGGGTTGAAGCGGCACCGGGGCGGAAGGATACGGCAAAAATGTGCGCCTTTGCCGCTGCAGTCAGGGCCCAGAGTTGAGTTTCGGTCGCGCTGTGGGTGCAGGCTTAACGAATTCATATCGCCAGTGGGTGCCGAAAGGACCGGCTGGCCGCCGATAGGATAGTAAGAGATGAGTAACTGGCTGGAAAAGATTGTACCTTCGCTGGTCCGCAACGAAAAAAAGCGTACCAATATTCCTGAAGGCCTTTGGAAAAAGTGTCCCAAGTGTGACTCCATACTCTATCGCCCAGAGCTTGAGAAAAATCTCAATGTTTGCCCCAAGTGCGATCATCATATGCGGGTGCATGCACGTCGCCGCCTTGAGTTGTTTCTGGATGATGGTTCACGTGAGGAGATTGGGGCTGATGTAACGCCGGTTGACCGTCTCAAGTTCCGTGACTCCAAAAAGTACAAGGATCGCCTGTCCGCGGCACAGAAGGAAACCGGTGAAAAGGATGCCCTCATTGCCATGCGCGGTACGCTCGAAGGGTTGCCGGTTGTTGCGGTTGCGTTCGAGTTCAGCTTTATGGGTGGCTCTATGGGGGCGGTCGTCGGTGAGCGCTTCGTGCGTGCTGCCAATGTTGCGCTGGAAGAGGGTATCCCGCTGATCTGTTTCTCGGCATCAGGTGGCGCGCGCATGCAGGAGGCTCTGATCTCCCTGATGCAGATGGCCAAGACAAGCGCTGCGCTTGAAAAGCTCAAGCAGGCGGGGATTCCGTATATTTCCGTACTGACCGATCCCGTCTATGGTGGTGTTTCTGCATCATTGGCGATGCTGGGTGACCTGAACGTGGCTGAGCCCAATGCACTGATCGGCTTTGCCGGTCCCCGTGTCATTGAGCAGACCGTACGCGAGAAGTTGCCGGAAGGCTTCCAGCGCAGCGAATTTCTGCTGGAACATGGTCAGGTCGACATGATCATCAGCCGTAATGAAATGCGTACACGCCTCGCGTCCATTCTCTGCAAACTGACGCTGCGCCCCATGTGTGGTGTTGCCGACGATGACGAGAGTGTTGATGAAGACAGTGAAGTGGTCCGCGATGACAGCTGAGCGGCCGCTGGATCTTTCGGGCTGGCTGGCGCGCATCGAAGCCTGTCACCCGGCTGAAATTGAGCTTGGACTTGATCGACTGCAGCAGGTTGCACAGCGCCTGCCAATCGACCTGGAGTCTGTCTGCAAGATCGTAATAGCAGGCACCAACGGCAAGGGCTCAACGCTTGCCATGCTGGATGCCATTCTCAGTCGCGCCGGTTATACAACCGGCAGCTACACGTCGCCGCATTTTCTGCGCTACAACGAGCGTGTCTGTGTCTCGGGCAAGCCTGTAGATGATGCCGCCCTCTGCGAAGCCTTCACGTTGATTGAACAGGCACGAGGTGAGACCCCGCTGACCTATTTCGAATACGGTACGCTGGCTGCGTTGCTGATTTTCAGTCAGCGTCAGGTTGATGTGGCGCTGCTGGAGGTAGGGCTTGGGGGGCGGCTTGATGCGGTCAATATCGTGGATGCCGATATTGCACTGGTCACCACCGTTGCACTGGACCATACCGATTGGCTGGGCCCGGACCGAGAATCCATCGGACGTGAGAAGGCGGGTATATTCCGTGCCGGCAAGCCCGCTCTTTGCGGTGACCCGAAGCCACCGGCAACTTTGGTTGACTATGCTAGCACACTGGGAGCGCCGCTTCAGCTTCAGGGTGTTGATTTCAGTTATGAGCTCAAGACCGATCAGTGGTCCTGGCAAAGCGATGGCAGGCATCTTGATGCGCTGCCAGTACCAGCGCTGCCGCTGCCCAACGCAGCGCTGGTACTGGCTGCGCTGCAGCATTTTCCCCACCCTGTTTCTGAGCAGGCAATTCGAGAAGGTTTGGTACACGCATGCCTGAAGGGGCGTCTGCAGCCTGTGCAGCTTGGGCAAATAAGGGCTACCGTGGATGTAGCACACAACCCCGAGGCGGCAGGATATCTGGCTCACTGGCTGTCGCAAAGACCTTGTGGTGGGCAGGTTCACCTGATATTGGGAATGCTGGCAGACAAGGATATTGAATCCGTCGTGCAGGCGTTGACCCCTGTGGTTGATGTCTGGCACCCGGTGTCACTGGATGTCCCACGAGGTGCGCCGCGGGAACGGCTGGAGGCCGCACTACTGGGAGCTGGTGTGTCCCGAGACCGTATTCGAGGGGCTGACAGTGTTGCCGTGGCTGTTAATCAGCTGCAGTCGATGCCGGCTGCAGACCAACTGCTGCTGGCGGGCTCATTCTTTACAGTCGCACAGGCACTGGAACTGGCGGAACAGGAATAACGGCCATGACCGAGCAACAGAAAAAGCAACTGGTGGGTGCCGCTGCACTGCTTGTGTCCGCCCTGATACTGTTCCCACTGTTGCTGGATGGCTCTGGCTATCGTGAGCGCCATCTGCAAGAGCGCATCCCCGAAGCGCCCGAACTGCCTGACAGGGTGGATATTGAGCCGGTAGAATCGATTCCCGAACGTGAATCTGAGCCCGCAGCGCTGCGAGAGCCAGCGGTGGTGAGTGTGCCGGTACCTGAACTGGCGGATGCCGTTGATGCTCAGAAGCCTCAGATCAATGCTCATCAAGACACGCCGGTGTTGGATGAGCAACAGGTTCCGGTGGCCTGGACTCTGCAGTTGGCCAGTTTTAAGGACGAGGCCAATGCTCGCTCCCTGCGCAGTGAGCTGGTGGATGCCGGCTACAAGGTCTACATCCGGCATGGGCCTGATCTGGTGCGTGTTTTTGTTGGTCCTGATCTGCAGCGCTCACGTCTGGAAGCACTGCAGGCACGGCTCAAGTCGGATTATGCGCTCGATGGCATGATCGTGCGCTTCACGACACAGTGAATTGGTCATTGGGTTGGGCTGCTGCCTCTGATAGAATGCGCGCTGTTTTCAGGACTGGCGACTGACGATGAACTGGGCTGACTGGACCATTCTTGCCATCATAGCGATCTCGACTCTGATGAGCCTCAAACGCGGCTTCGTACGAGAGGCGATCTCTCTGCTGACCTGGGTGACGGCGTTCGTAGTTGCACGTCTTTTTGCCGGCTCTCTGAGTCATCTGCTTGAGGCTTACGTTCAGACGCCCTCACTGCGCTTTGCTGCCGCCTTTGCTATTCTGTTTATCGTTACGCTGATTGCCGGCGCACTGGTGGGTGCCCTGTTTACTGCATTGGTGCAGGCCACGGGGCTTACGGCATCAGACCGGGTGTTGGGCATGGGGTTTGGTGCAGTTCGTGGCGGGTTGGTCGTGGTCGTGATCGTCGCATTGCTGGGCATGACGCCTGCAGTGCAGGATCAATGGTGGCAGGGGTCCCAACTGATTCCCCATTTTGTACTGCTTGAAAGCTGGACCAAAGAGGTCGCCAGCGACGTTGGGCAGGTAATCTGGAATATTGGTCGCTGAGTCTGGAAGTCAGCACCATCCTAAAGCTACATCCTTCTGAGGTGGATTGAATGTGCGGTATCGTCGGCGTAGTTGCCAAGTCGTTTGTTAACCAGACTATTTTTGATGCACTGACGGTGCTTCAGCACCGCGGTCAGGACGCGGCCGGCATGGTGACCTGTGAAGGTGATCGTTTTTTTCTGCGCAAGGACAACGGGCTGGTGAACGAGGTGTTCCGCACCCGGCACATGAAGAAGCTCAACGGCAATATGGGGATTGGTCATGTGCGCTACCCGACCGCCGGCAGCAACAGTTCAGCTGAGGCGCAGCCGTTCTATGTCAACTCCCCCTACGGGATTGCACTGGCGCACAACGGCAATCTGACCAACGCTGACAAACTGGCGGATGAGATTTTCCGTTCCGATCTGCGTCATATTAATACCACCTCAGATTCCGAAGTGCTGCTGAACATTTTTGCCCATGAGCTGCAGCAGATTGGCAAGCTTCAGCCTACGGCCGATGATATCTTCAATGCGGTTGAAAAAGTGCATGCGCGCTGTCAGGGTGGTTATGCGGTGGTGGCAATGATCACCGGGTACGGTATCGTTGCATTTCGTGACCCCTGTGGCATTCGCCCGCTGGTGTATGGCCAGCGCGTAACTGACAAGGGCGAAGAGTACATGGTTGCATCCGAGAGTGTGGCGCTGGACACGTCCGGCTACACGCTGGTGCGTGATTTGGCACCGGGTGAAGCGATCTTCATCGATACTCAGGGACAGGTCTCCACACGTCAGTGCGCACAGGTAAGCCGTGTCGCACCCTGTCTGTTCGAATTTGTCTATCTGGCACGTCCTGACTCGATTATTGACGGTGTTTCCGTGCACCATTCCCGTATGGAAATGGGCGTCAAGCTGGCGGAAAAAGTGATGCGCGAACGCCCGGATCATGACATAGATGTGGTCATTCCGATTCCTGACACCAGTCGTACAGCGGCACTGGAAATGGCCAATACGCTTGGCGTCAAGTTCCGTGAAGGCTTTATCAAGAACCGCTATATCGGCCGTACCTTTATCATGCCGGGGCAAACTCTGCGCAAGAAATCCGTGCGTCAGAAGCTGAACCCGATCATGGCTGAATTCCGAGACAAGGTCGTAATGCTGGTAGATGACTCTATCGTGCGTGGTACAACCTCAAAGCAGATCGTTCAGATGGCGCGAGATGCCGGCGCCCGCAAGGTCTATTTTGCCTCGGCTGCGCCTGAGGTGCGCTTCCCGAATGTGTATGGTATCGATATGCCTTCCGCCAGTGAGCTGATCGCCCATGGCCGTACTGCCGACGAAGTTGGCGAGTATATCGGCTGTGATTGGATGCTGTATCAGGACCTGGATGACCTCAAGAAGTCCGTTACCTGCTTCAATCCGGAAATCACCGAGTTTGATACCTGTGTGTTTGATGGGCGCTATGTCACCGGTACGGTGGACGAGGACTATCTCGCGCGCGTGGATGCGAAGCGAAACGATGGTGCCATGTCGGCGTCTGATCCTTCGGTGGAAGACAGTAACGAGTCGGCTGATCTGCACAGCAAAATCGACTGAGGGACGAGAATGAGCCAGTCTAGATTCGAGCGTGAAGCGCGTATCCAGTTCAGCCCTGAAGGGTATGAGCTGGATACGCTGTCCGTGCGTGCCGGTCAGCACCGTACCGCCGAGGGTGAGCATGGTGACCCGATTTTCACCACCTCAAGCTTTGTTTTCTCAAGTGCCCGTGAGGCGGCCGCCCGTTTTGGTGGTGACGAGGACGGCAATATCTATTCCCGTTTCACCAACCCAACGGTACAGGCGTTCGAAGAGCGAATTGCGGCGCTGGAAGGAGGAGAGCGTGCAGTTGCAACGGCGTCAGGCATGGCAGCGATCCAAAGCCTGGTACTGGCACTGCTGAAACAGGGTGATCATGTTGTCTGCTCACGCAGCGTATTCGGTTCGACCGTGTCCCTGTTCAACAAATACATCAGCCGCGCCGGCATCAGCACAACGTTTGTTGACCCGACCGATGTATCAGCCTGGGAAGCGGCTATTACTCCGGCGACACGCCTGCTGTTCATGGAAACACCGTCCAATCCGCTGGCAGAACTGACGGATATTGCCGCTGTGGCCGAGGTTGCTCATCGCAATGATGCGCTACTGGCCGTTGATAACTGTTTCCTGACGCCAGCACTGCAGCGACCGCTGCTGCTGGGTGCCGATATCGTCATGCACTCCGCAACCAAGTATCTTGATGGCCAGGGTCGCTGTGTCGGTGGTGTGCTGGTGGGCCGAGACAAGGAGATGGAAGAGGTGTTTGGCCTTATCCGTACCGGTGGCGCCTGCATGAGCCCGTTCAATGCCTGGGTATTCCTTAAGGGGCTTGAAACCCTGCCGCTGCGGATGCGTGCGCATTCCGAGAGCGCGCTGGATATGGCGCTCTGGCTGCAGCAGCAACCGGGTATTCGCAAAGTCTACTATTCGGGACTGCCATCGCACCCGCAGCATGCACTGGCCTGTCAGCAGCAATCGGCTTTTGGTGGTGTGCTTTCGTTCGAGGTTGAAGGTGAGCGTGAAGAGGCCTGGCGTTTTATCGATGCCACACGCATGGTGTCAATCACCGGCAATCTGGGCGACGTCAAAACTACCATTACCCATCCGGCAACCACTACGCATGGGCGCATGAGCGTCGAAGAGCGTGAGGCGGCTGGTGTGCGTGAAGGCCTTATCCGCCTGTCGGTTGGGCTGGAGTCACTTGATGACATCAAGGCCGACATGCAGCTTGGCCTTGCTGCGCTGCGTAATTAAACAGATCCCGGCTGCGAGTGTTCTGCCCGCAGCCTATTCCTGATATTGCTCCTGATGAAAATCCTACTGGCCCCGATGGAGGGCGTTCTCGATCATACCCTGCGTGACATCCTGACGCGTGTTGGCGGTATTGATCTGTGCGTGACCGAATTCATCCGGGTGACCGACCAGTTGTTGCCGCAATCCGTGTTTCACCGTCTGGCGCCTGAGCTGGGCGAGGGGAGTGTAACCCCCTCGGGCATTCCGGTGATCGTTCAGTTGCTGGGTAATGATCCGGTGGCGCTGGGTGAAAATGCAGTGCGTGCAGTTGATATGGGGGCTCCCGGCATCGATCTGAATTTCGGCTGTCCGGCTAAGACCGTTAATAAAAGTCGTGGCGGCGCCATTCTGTTGAAAGATCCTGAAGAGGTATATTCAATCACGGCCGGCGTGAGCCGGGCGTTGCACGATCGTGTGCCCCTAACCGCAAAAATGCGGCTCGGTTTTTATGACAAGCTGCTGGCACTGGAGAATGCGCAGGCGTTGGAAGCGGCGGGCGCGCGTCAGATTGTGGTCCATGCGCGGACCAAGGTAGAGGGCTATCGCCCTCCGGCACACTGGGAGTGGATCGCCCGTATTCGTGAATCCGTTTCCATTCCGGTGATTGCCAATGGTGAGGTATGGACGGTGGATGATCACCGGCGCTGCCGCGAGGTCAGCGGCTGTGAGGATGTGATGATCGGTCGTGGCCTGATAGCGAACCCTTTCCTGGCGTTGCAGATCAAGGGACTAAGGGGGCACGAAGCACATGATCGGTGCTGGCCTGAAGTCCTGTGGCTGGTACTTGAGTACCACAGACTGGTCATGCAGCGGATACAGCCCCGCCATGTCCATGGTCGCACCAAGCAGTGGCTGCAGATGATGAAGCGATACTACCCCGAAGCTGAGCTTCTGTTTACCCAACTGCGTACCGAACGTGATGCGCAGGCCATTGAATGCCTGCTTGTCCGAGAATCAGACCGCCTCGGTATCAATCCGGATCGGTAACCGGCATGAGCCCCAGTGGCCATGATCGGCCTCGAATACACCCGGAATGCGGTACTGGCATTGAGTACAGCAGCCGTCAGCCGTCAAATTCCATTCGGTAATACGATAGCCATCACGACAAATCACGGCGCTGGCGCATTGTGGGCACCAGGTCGTATTGCCTTCGGGGTCGGGCAGGTTGCCGGTATAGACAAAGTGCAGGCCCTGCTCAAGTGCGATCTGACGAGCACGCCGCAGTGTTTCGATGGGTGTTGCCGGATAGTCCAGCATCTTCCAGTCGGGGTGAAAGGCCGTGAAGTGCAGCGGTACATCAGCCCCTAGGTGGGTGAATATCCAGTGGCTTAGCGCCTCCAGTTCCGTGTCACTGTCATTCTCACCCGGTATCAGCAGGGTCGTGATTTCAAGCCAAGTGCTGGTTTCATGGTAGATGTATTCCAGTGTGTCCAGAACCGGCTGTAATTGGCCACCACATATTTTTTCATAAAAGCGTTCGCTGAACGCCTTCAGATCCAGGTTGGCGGCATCCATCACGGTATAGAACTCCTTCCGTGGCTCTGGGCAAACATAGCCCGCAGTGACGGCGACTGAGCGAATGCTCTGTTCATGACAGGCCCTGGCGATATCAATCGTGTATTCGTGAAAGATAACCGGGTCATTGTAGGTGAAGGCAATACTGCGACAACCGTGCTGGGCGGCCGCCGCTGCAAGGTCTGAGGGTGAGGCCTGATCGCACAGCCGGTCGGTTTCCCGTGAGCGCGAAATGTCCCAGTTCTGGCAGAACTTGCAGGCGAGATTGCAACCGGCGGTTCCAAATGAGAGTACGGGGGTGCCAGGCAGGAAGTGGTTCAGTGGCTTTTTCTCGATCGGGTCGATACAGAAACCGCTGGAGCGGCCATAACTGAATAGACGGATCTCACCCTGCTCACGGCCACGAACAAAGCAGAGTCCGCGTTGGCCTTCATTGAGCTGGCAGAAGCGGGGACAAAGGTCGCACTGCACCTTGCCGTTGTCCAGACGGTGCCAATACTGTGTTGTAACACTGGTTTCAGGCTTCATGATCTGCGAATTCACTCTTTATGACTATACTTTGAGCATAGCAAAGCATTTGTGGAGAGAGCTGATGACTGCAGCCATACGCCCGGCAGCGGTTGCTGGAATGTTTTACCCTGCCAGTGCGCCGGCGCTCAGTATGTTAGTGGATGATCTGCTGGAACGTGCAAAGGAACCCGAGCAGTTGCCGCGGCAGCCACGAGCGCTGGTGGTACCGCATGCAGGTCTGGTTTACTCCGGGCCGATAGCAGCACTGGCATATCGTCTGTTACAGCGTGAGTTGCCACGGACACAATGGCGGCGCGTGGTGCTGCTCGGGCCCAACCATCGATTGCCTTTGCGTGGCATGGCGTTGCCTGAAGAGGAGGGTTGGCATACCCCGCTGGGCGATACGCCTTTGGATGTTCCGTTCATGCAGCAGTTGCAGCAGACATTCGACCTCGCAATGCGGTCTGATGTCCATCTGCCGGAGCATTCACTTGAGGTCCAGCTTCCGTTCCTGCAGAGGGTAGCGGCTGGGCTGAAGCTGGTGCCAATACTGGTTGGGCAGACAGAGGCTGATTGGGTCGCACGACTAATTCAATACCTGTGGCAGGATCCCCATACGCTGGTACTGATCAGCTCGGATTTGAGTCACTATCATTCCTGGCAGGAAGCATGGCGGCTGGATGAGCTAACCACTGAGATGATTCTGGCTAGAGAGCCGCAACTGGGGTCCGAGCAGGCCTGCGGTTGTAATGCGCTGAACGGTCTGTTGCTGGCGGCACGGCAGGAAAAACTGGAACTGAGATGTCTTGGTCAATGCACCTCCGGTGATACGGCCGGTGACAAGACGCAGGTTGTTGGCTATGGAGCTTATGTCTGTTTCTGAATTTACAACCACGCAGCGTTCACAGATGCTGGCGATGGCACGCAATGCCATCACAGCTGTGCTGAATGCAGAGCGGCCAGACCTGCCGTCAGTCGATGCCTTGCCTGACTGGCTAAAACCCATACGGGCCTGCTTTGTCACGCTGGAAAGTCATGATCGCCTGCGGGGATGTATCGGTACTCTGGAGCCGCACAGACCTCTTGGACAGGACATCATACTGAATGCTGTCAGCGCGGCAACGCGAGACTATCGCTTTGACCCTTTGCAGCGGGGTGAGCTCATAAGGGTCAGTCTATCTGTGCTGTCGCCTCTGACGCCACTGTCGGTATCAAGTGAAGCCGAGCTGGTGGCGGTGCTGCAGCCAGAGGTGGATGGGGTGGTCCTGGAAGCGGGTGAGCACCGTGCGACTTTTTTGCCGGTGGTATGGCAAAGCCTCTCAACGCCCGAGGCATTCATATCGGAGTTGAAACGCAAGGCGGGGCTGCCGGGGGATTACTGGTCCGACAATGTACGTATCTGGCGCTATCATACTGACAGCTTCGGTGAGGAGGGGGAGATGCCGGTTGTGGAAACCGGCACCCGCTGATCAGGACTCGTTGCGTTTGGTCGCGAACTGATCCACATCGTTGGTAATGCTGACATCCACTTTGGGGGCGGGAATGCGGAAATCGTACACTCGCTCCCAGCCATCAGAGTCAGGCGCGCGCTCCCATACCGTACCGGCGTTGTACTCGACCAGCTCAGTCAGGGAAGGGTCAATTTCACATACTCTTTCCAGCGGGATCGGGATCAGATTGATCTGTTCATTTTCCAGAAACTCTTCAGTTTCATACCCGGTGAACATGCGCCAGCCAGTATCGTTCAGATGTTCTGGCACGGTCTTGTACATGAACCGGATCGGCAGCTTTTCCTCCAGCAGCAGACGCGAGACCAGTGCAAGATAGCCGTTCTTGGTCTGGGCTGTTTCATCGGCCTGGCTCAGTGGCTGATCGGGATTGGGTGATTTCATCGGTATGGGCCTTACGCTGTTTCGGGTAGCTTACGCAGTGCGGAGTATAACAGTTCGCCTGCGCCTGTCGGAAATCAGCCGACGAGACAAACGAAAACCCCCGTCACTGGGACGGGGGTTCTGGGGTCGCTTCAGGGGTGACTTACATCACCCCGGTCGGCGCAATCAGGCTTCAACGGTCGGGATGACAGTAGAGGCCTTGGCTACGTAGTTTTCCATCTGATCGAAGTTCAGGTAGCGGTAGATTTCACCCGCCATGCTGTCGATCTTGTTGGCATAGGCCATGTACTCGTCAACGGTAGGCAGCTTGCCTTCCAGCGCCGCAACGGCAGCCAGTTCGGCAGATGCCAGGTAGACGTTGGCGCCATCACCCAGGCGGTTCGGGAAGTTACGCGTAGAAGTGGACACTACGGTGCTCTTCGCAGCAACACGTGCCTGGTTACCCATGCACAGTGAGCAGCCCGGCATTTCCATGCGCGCGCCGGCCTTGCCGAAGATGTTGTAGTAGCCTTCGTCGCTCAGCTGGGCCTGGTCCATTTTGGTCGGCGGGGCGATCCACATGCGAGTCGGGATCGACTTGCCGGAGGACTCCAGCAGTTTACCGGCGGCACGGAAGTGACCGATGTTGGTCATGCAGGAACCGATGAACACTTCATCGATGCTCTGGCCAGCCACTTCAGACAGCAGGCGAGCGTCATCCGGATCGTTCGGAGCACACAGGATCGGCTCCTTGATTTCGGACAGATCGATCTCGATCACTTCAGCGTACTCGGCATCAGCGTCTGCACGCATCAGACTCGGGTTCGCCAGCCACTCTTCCATGCCCTTGATACGACGCTCAATAGTACGTACATCGCCGTAGCCTTCAGCGATCATCCACTTCAGCATGACGATGTTAGAGCGCAAGTACTCGGCAACAGAATCTTCAGACAGAGTGATGGTGCAGCCTGCAGCAGAGCGCTCTGCGGACGCATCAGACAGCTCGAACGCCTGCTCAACAGTCAGTTCTTCCAGGCCTTCGATCTCCAGTACGCGACCAGAGAAAGCGTTCTTCTTGCCAGCCTTTTCTACGGTCAGCAGACCCTGCTTGATGGCGTAGTAAGGAATGGCGTGTACCAGGTCACGCAGAGTGATGCCGGCGTTACGCTTGCCCTTGAAGCGAACCAGGATTGACTCCGGCATATCCAGCGGCATGACACCGGTGGCAGCTGCGAAGGCGACCAGACCTGAACCGGCCGGGAAGGAGATGCCCAGCGGGAAACGGGTATGGGAGTCACCACCGGTACCCACGGTATCCGGCAGCAGCATGCGGTTCAGCCAGGAGTGGATAACGCCGTCACCCGGACGCAGCGATACACCGCCACGGTTCATGATGAAGTCCGGCAGGGTGTGGTGGGTATTCACGTCAACCGGCTTCGGATAGGCTGCGGTGTGGCAGAAAGACTGCATGGTCAGGTCGGCTGAGAAGCCCAGGCATGCCAGGTCTTTCAGTTCGTCACGGGTCATTGGACCGGTGGTGTCCTGAGAGCCAACGGTGGTCATTTTTGGCTCGCAGTACATGCCCGGACGTACGCCGTCCATGCCGCAGGCCTTGCCGACCATTTTCTGAGCCAGAGTAAAGCCCTTGCCTGTGTCAGCTGGCTGTTCCGGCTTGCGGAACAGGTCAAAGCCTTCCAGGCCCAGTGCGGCGCGTGCTTTTTCGGTCAGGCCGCGACCGATGATCAGCGGGATACGACCGCCGGCACGTACTTCGTCCAGCAGCACTTGAGTCTTCAGGCTGAAAGTGCAGATGACTTCATCGGTACCGTGCTTGCATACTTTGCCTTCGTATGGGTACACGTCGATCACGTCACCCATGTTCAGGTTTTCAACCGGCATTTCGATCGGCAGAGCGCCGGCATCTTCCATAGTGTTGTAGAAGATCGGGGCGATCTTGTTACCGAAGCAGTAGCCACCGGCACGCTTGTTCGGCACGAACGGGATGTCGTCGCCGAAGAACCACAGCACGGAGTTGGTAGCAGACTTACGGGAAGAACCGGTACCCACAACGTCACCCACGTAGGCAACAGGGAAGCCTTTGGCTTTTACTTCTTCGATCTGGGCCAACGGGCCTTTCACGCCGGGTTCTTCCGGGTTGATGCCGTCGCGTTCCATCTTCAGCATGGCATTGGCATGCAGCGGGATGTCAGGACGTGACCAGGCATCCGGAGCCGGAGACAGGTCGTCAGTGTTGGTTTCGCCTGGCACCTTGAATACGGTTACGGTGATTTTCTTGGCAACTTCAGGCTTGGAGGTGAACCACTCGCCGTCGGCCCAGGACTGCATTACCTGCTTGGCGTGCGCGTTACCTGCTTCAGCCTTTTCCTGAACATCGTGGAAGGCATCAAACATCAGCAGGGTGTGAGACAGCGCCTTGGCTGCGGTCGGGGCCAGTGCATCAATGTCCAGGCACTCAACCAGCGGTGCGATATTGTAACCGCCGAGCATAGTGCCCAGCAGCTCAACGGCTTTTACCTTGTCGATCAGAGGGGAGGTCGCTTCACCCTTGGCAATCGCAGCCAGGAAGCCAGCCTTGACGTATGCAGCCTGGTCAACCCCCGCCGGAACGCGGTTGGTGATCAGGTCAAGCAGGAACTCTTCTTCGCCTGCAGGCGGGTTTTTCAGCAGCTCGACCAGGGCAGCGGTCTGTTCGGGATCAAGCGGCTTCGGCGGTACGCCTTCTGCAGCGCGTTCTTCTACATGTTTACGATAAGCTTCAAGCACGATATGGCCCTCATCTGTTTTCACCGCCGGACGCCGGAGTGGTACTACTCCACCGACGGCGTATCGACTAGGTATCGAATGGTGATTGGCGAGCGAATTCTAGCGGAAGGGGGTGACAAAGTTAAGATGTGTCGACAATCGTCTTACCAAAGTATAAGAGCACATGGCCTGAAGGGTTCAGGCCGTAAAGCCATTGCAGTCCTGCTGCCAGCACTGATGTCCGGCAAACTTGTCAGGTTTGGCAGGTGAGGCGTTAGCCCAACCTTAGGATCTCGTCCTCGCCCGATACCTGAAACTCGCCTTTTTTGTTATCCAGAACGTTGACCTGGCGACCATCCTGAGTGAGGTACTCCGGAAGCTCCTGTTCCCATTCAGTTCTTTTTTTAAGGCTCCAGGGGGCTCGGTAATGTTGCCGCATCACCAGCATGACAAACCGACCATCTTCACCGTGGGTGGGAAAGCTGCTGTCGTAATACTTGCGCATCTGAAAATACCAATTCTTGTTATTGGGAGGTTGCTGAGACTGAGGCTCGGTGCATGGATAGCACGAGTGCATTTAACCGTAGACCACATAATCAATATGGGCAAATTAAAGAGGACAATATTTTATTCATCTTGGGTATTTTTGATTCAGTTTAAACCGCGAATCAAACAATGGTTTTAATAAAATGTTACCTAAAAAAGACACCGTTTTTAAACGATTGATTGCATTCAAACCCTGTGATGGCGGTAAAGAGGATGCAGGTGGCGATATCGGGTAGCCCTGTGTATTGAAAAGCTGATTCGATGCTGTTGATGCCGGTCAATAATAGTGAAAGCGGGTTTGAAATCATCTCGAAAGCTAAGTATAACACTCTGATACATTATCTCAGGCAGGAGGTAGCCTTGATGAACTCGGCAGTCAGTCAGGCTGAAGTCGCACAGGAAGAGCGTCCGGTAAATGCTGATTTGCAGTTAAGCAAACTGCAAATCATGTTTAATTTACAGGTCGACAAGCGACTGATCTATGCCGGTACCCAGCCAACTGTTGCACTGCGTTATCTCACGCGGCTAGTCGCCGCACGTCCTCGCACCCTGCGAAACCATATCCGACGGATCTATCTTGCCATTCAGTGTGCTGACAGCGATAGCGTTACCGGTGCATTGATCGACTTGTTGCTGGTTCTGCGTGGCAGAGGGCAATTTCTTGTCAATCGCCTGATTCAACAGGCTGGCCCGTTGCTGAAGTCGGAATGCCGGATTGCAATGAACAAGGCCGTCGATACTCGTGACCTCTCTCGTTTGGCAGAGCTTCCACTGGAGCATGCTGTCCTCAGTAATGGACGCTGCATGCAATTCTCCAGGCAGAAACTTCACTGAGCAGTTTTAGAAGGAATGTGCAATGCCGGTCAGTGGTAAGCATTCAATAGGCATAATCGGTTTTGCGGCCAACGAGGCTGCAATGCTTGAGATATTTTTTAACGGCAACAAGGCCAAGGGTTTCCACCTCGTGCCAGCTGAGAGTGCGGAGTCGTTGCTGATTGGGATCAGTGATGCCAGTAGCCGGAAGCAAGTAGAGGGGTGGTTGCGTCAAAATGGCAATCGTCCTTTCATTGCCGTTGTAGACCCTGGTACGGCCGAAAAAGTTAATGGCAAAAGCATTCGCTTGACTCGTCCCTTGAGTATGGGAACCTTGCAGCAGGCGCTGGCTGATCTGCGACTGCAGCTCGACGCGATGTCTACTTCGCCTGCAGTTCAGGCAGCATCGCCTGAGCATCCGCTGGAGAGCCTGCGGGATCAGCGTACAGTCGCCTTTGCAGAGTGGCAGGCGCGCAAGGAGCGAAGCAGTCAGGCACTGAGTGCCTGGAAAGGCGGTAACAGTCAGCGCCAGACTGAAGCGCTTCGCAGCCGTTTCAGTCTTGAGCGGAATGAGTTAAACAGTCTGATTCTGGATGCACAAAATCAGCTCAGGCAGCAACATTCGCAGGCAAATGACTCCAGATCCTCGGCTTTGTCTATGGAAGCGGAGTCACAGGAAACAGAATCCCTGTTGTCTGATGAACTGCAGACACCGCGCATATCGGCCGAGATGATTCAACAGTGTTGCGGTAATCTGCCGGACGTGAATCTTGACTCTGCAACTGAACGTCGGCGTGTGTATTTCAGCCTTGATGGGCTTTTATTGCCCTGGATCATGCGGTGTATTGAGGCGGGCAACGCATCAGGGAAGCCACAACAGGTAGTCGGTGTTCCGGGTGCACTGTTTTACCTGCCTGCAGATAAGGAGTTTTTGGTCACGCTGGACGCTGATCTGCTGCTGCAGTTGACCAGGACTCGATTTGGTTTTGAAGAAATTTCACTGCTCGAGCGGGAGCCGGATGCCGAACTTCCCAAGGGTCGGCGGGTTGCCTCTGACGAGCTGCTTTGGCAGTTGGCATTGTTTACCGCTCGTGGTCGTCTGCCTGACACGCTGTCCGCGGAAGAGCCGCGGTTGCTTAATTCAATTCCTGACTTTGAACGCCTGCTGGAGACGCCTCATGCCCGGAGCATTGCTGAGCTTTGGCAGAGCCAAAGATTGTCAGCCCAGAATATTGCCTCAATGTTAGGTGTGCCTCAGCGCTTTGTGTTTTCGTTCCTTGTGGCAGCGGACGCCATCGGTCTGTACTGTCAATGACCGGAAAAGTGTGTATCACACCATGGATCTTTCGGAGTTAAACCGTGAATCAAGAACAGAATGATACCCCGCGGTATTTTCAGGTGACGCCCAGTGGCGCTTACTACGCGACACTGAACACCGAGCCAGAAGCACTGCGTGCCTTGTTGTTGCAGTTGTTGAGTGCAGATACCCATATTCCGTATCTCAGCTCACTGCTGCAAAAACTGACGGGGATGGGCGAGGCAGAAGCACAGACATTGCTCGATAAGGCTGTGCAACACGGCTTTGTTGATCTACCGCAAAACCCTGAGCCTATCGCTGCTGGCACTATTGAACATCTGTTGCCTGAATATTTACCACAACTTGCCGATGGTCGTGTGCTGTTGGCAGATGATCAGGGCTTCTGTCTGGGGCAGTCGGGCTTCGGTGCGGAAGAAGCTGAAGCGGTAGCGGGGATGGCAGCAGACTTGGTCTCCATGCATGAGCGCCATCAGGCGCTGCTTGGCAGACACCTTGGTTTCGATGGTTCGTCCTGGGCGCTTGTGGATGCTGTAGGACAAAGTGAGCTGGGTTTTTGGACGCTTCACGTAGGTGAACAGAAATTCCTGCTAATTCTGGAAGGGATGCCTCATTTGAATCGGCAGCCTTTTGTGGACTTGATGTCGGTGCTGATCCGACGCTACCTGGATTACTGATAAAACGGACTGGCCGTTTTATACAGGATTAAAACCAGCGCTAATGGCCTAAAAGGAGACTACCATGCGCTCAGAAATGTTGACTTCCATTCTCAACGATCTCAACGGAACATCTGCAGAAATTGAAGCGTCTGCTGTGATTTCTACAGACGGTCTCGTTATTGATGCCCTCCTGCCTGCCGGTATGGATGAAGACCGAGTTGGTGCAATGAGTGCAGCCATGCTGTCGCTCGGCGAACGTACCTCTCAGGAACTGGCCCGTGGTGAGCTTGAGCAGGTGCTCGTCAAGGGTAAAGAAGGCTATATCCTGATGACTCATGCAAACCCTGAATCGGTGCTGACTGTTGTTGCCAAGACCAATGCGCGATTGGGTCTGATCTTCCTTGATGTCAAGCGCGCTGCAGAGGCTATCGGTAAGATTCTCTGAACCTTGTCAAAGTGCTGGGCGTGCATGGAAACATCAGTTAACTGATATGCACGCTTTTCTATCGGCCTGGAGTGTCTATGTCCGAACAAGATACCGGTGCCACCACAGAGGTGCTGCTCAAATATTTTGATGGCACTGAACGGCTGGCGAAGATCGTGGATCGCGAGGTGCCCTATCCGGATGGCAAATTGATCGTGTCCCGTACTGACCCCCAAGGCATCATTACTCACGCTAACCGTGCATTTATTGAAATGTCGGGTTACACCCGTGAAGAGCTGCTGGGAACCAATCACTATATTCTGCGCCATCCAGACATGCCCGCTGTGGCATTCAAGGACCTTTGGGATACCGTAGCCCAAGGTAAGAAGTGGCAGGGTTATGTGAAAAATCTGCGTAAAGATGGCGCGTATTACTGGGTGAAGGCGACGGTCATCCCGAATATCCGTAATGGCGAGCTGGTCGGCTATACTTCGGTCCGACGCAAGCCATCACGCAGCAAAATCAAAGAAAGCGAAGCCCTCTACGCGACGCTTAGGTAATGGGGTGCTGCGATGACTCTTAATTTATCGGTCAGTCCTGACTTTCCGCCGTCACATCTGTCGGGCTGGTTTATTTTCAACACCTGGCTGCAGCGTCAGTTGGGTACGGGTGTGCATCTTGAGCTATATGACAGCTTCGAAGCGCAGCGTGAAGACATTCGTAGTGGCAAAATTGATCTGATCTATGCCAACCCCTACGATGCGTCAATGCTGGTGCGTGAGCTGGGCTTTAAAGTGTTGGTGCGACCGCGCAATCTCTCTGATGAAACGCTGATAGCCACGCTGGCATCAGACCCTCGAGAAACGGTCGAAGACCTGGAGTCGGGTATTACCGTTGCAACCACTGCTGACCCTGATGTGCATACAATGGGTATGATCATGCTCGAGTCGGCAGATCTTGATGGCAGTAATGTTACTTTCCTTGAGCTGGACAGTTATGTTTTGGTGGCAAAAGCACTGTTGAACGGCAATGCTGATGTCGGCTTTTTTCTGCAGGCGGGGTATGACGAACTCTCTGAGCTGATTCGAAAGCAGATGAAGCCTTTGGTTAACAGTCAGATCAGTGTGGTGCATCATACACTGGTGGCCGGTCCCCGAATGGAGCAGCATATCCCGTTGTTGCTTGAGCGTTTGACCAACATGGAACATGATCCAAAGGGTCAGGATGTGCTCAAAAGCATGGGGCTGGATGGATGGGATCAGATGCATGAAGAGCAGACAGAGTTCATGATTGATCTCATTGATACGCTGATTGACTGATCCATCGGCTGTCGAGAGAGCGGGGTGCTGTTATAATGCGCCCCGTTTTTATTTGCAGAAACAGGTAATGCTGGATGGACGCCCTGAGCGAAATCAAAGACTTTCTTGGCTGTGAAACTCCGCAGGAGTGGCTTGAACTGGCTGCGAAGCCCGAATCCCAGCTGATTCTGCTCACCGATCACGCTCATTGCGAGAAAAAAGCCGCTTCTACTGCAATGACATTGATGTTCCGTTACGTGGATCGCTCTGATCTGCTGAACAAGATGTCACGGCTGGCACGGGAAGAGCTGATCCATTTTGAGCAGGTATTGGCGTTGATGGAGGCTCGGGGTCATCGTTATGACCATATGAGTCCTGCGCGCTATGCAGGCGGTTTGCGTACCGGTGTTAGAACGTCAGAACCGGGGCGGTTGATTGATGTATTGATTATTGGGGCGTTTATCGAGGCTCGCTCCTGCGAGCGTTTTGCTGCTTTGGCGCCTTCGCTGGATGATGAGTTGGCAAAATTCTACCGTTCTCTGCTGAAGTCCGAAGGGCGTCACTATCAGGATTATCTGCAGCTTGCACGAGACTATGCAGGTGAGCCGATCGATGATCGTATCGAGTATTTTCGTCAGATAGAGTGCGAGTTGATTCTGGCTGAGGACGACGAGTTTCGCTTCCACAGCGGTCGTCCTTCGGCGGCTCTTACAGATGCTGCCTGAGTTCGGACTGCAGCTTTTCACCTACGGGTAAGGTAAAGGCATACAGGCGGATGCCCTGTGTGTCCATCTCCAGGTACCAGCCCTCTCGGTCCCAGTCTCCCAGCACAATGCGCTCGCCGCGATCACCGTTTTGCCGGTGATGCAGGGCGGGGCGGTGGGTGTGGCCGTGAATGATCAGGTCGACCTGCTCATGCTGCATCAACGCGCTAACGGCAATGGAAGACACATCGGTAATGGTTTCGGTCTTGTTGGCTGTTTCGCTGCGACTGGTTTCACGCAGCTGCTGGGCTATCGCCTCACGCTCGGCAAGAGGTTTGGCGAGAAATGCCTGTTGCCACTTGGGGTCACGCACCATGGTGCGAAACTGCTGATAGTCACGGTCGTCAGTACACAGCTGGTCGCCATGCAGTACCAGAAAAGGACCCTGTTCCGATTCAAGGCGTACCACTTCAGGCAGTAATGTAACCTCAAGGCGTGTAGCGGCTGCCTGGCCGAACAGAAAGTCTCGGTTGCCGTGCTGAAACAGAATACGTGTGCCCAGGGCAGCAAGTTTGCGCAGTGCATGGTAAACCGGCTCAAGATATTCCGGTGCACCATCATCACCCACCCAGGCTTCAAATATATCGCCCAGCAGGTAGAGTTCATCGAACTGCGGTGCCTTTTGCTCAAGCAGTATCACAAACGCCCGGATAATGTCCGGGCGTTTGTGGTGCAGGTGCAGGTCGGCGATAAACAGCCGTCGCATTACTCTTCCGCTTGTTTGATGCTGGCTGACTCAATGACCACGTCTTCAACCGGAACGTCCTGGTGTCCGGCGCGCATGGTAGTGTTGACTGCCTTGATCTTGTTGACCACATCCATGCCATCGACAACCTTACCGAATACGGCGTAACCCCAGCCCTCGGTGGTTTTGGCTGTGTGGTCGAGAAAGGTGTTGTCGGAGATGTTAATGAAGAACTGAGCTGATGCAGAGTGCGGGTCCATGGTGCGGGCCATGGCGATAGTGCCAGTCTGGTTGGACAGGCCGTTATCGGCTTCGTTCTTGATCGGTTCGCGGGTCTCTTTGGAGATCATACCGGGCTCGAAGCCACCACCCTGGATCATGAAACCGTCAATTACGCGGTGAAAAATCACGCCGTCATAGAAGCCATCGCGTACATACTGCTCGAAATTAGCTGCTGTTTCCGGCGCTTTTTCGTGGTCCAGTTCCAGTGTGATGTCGCCGAAATTGGTTTGCAGGATGATCATATCGGTTTCCCTGTTTCTCTTATGTGTAGAGCTATTATACTCAAGTCTTACATCGCTGCATCCACATGATGTCGCTGGCTGCGATTTGAGCCGGTGTCCGCGTGCGTGCAGGGCTGATCTGCGGTTATAATGATCGGCTTCAGTTCCGGCAATCGGCCGGCCTTTTCAGCTTCGACAAGACATGGATATGACCAGAAACGACAGTCCCAAGCCGAATAACTTTATCCACCAAATTATTGAAGATGATCTCAGCAAAGGCCTGAACGATGGGCAAGTGGTGACTCGATTCCCGCCTGAGCCCAATGGCTATCTTCACATTGGTCATGCCAAGTCGATCTGCCTGAACTTTGGCACGGCACTGCGCTTCAATGGTCAGTGCCAGCTGCGTTTCGACGACACCAATCCCGAGAAGGAAAGTCAGGAGTACATCGATTCCATTATCGAAGATGTGCGCTGGCTCGGGTTTGAATGGAGCGGTGAGGTGCGTTACACCTCTGACTATTTCGAGCAGCTGTATGCTTGGGCGATCCATTTGATCAATGAAGGCAAGGCCTATGTGGACAGCCTTAGCGCCCATGAAATGCGTGAGTTCCGTGGCACCTTGACTGAGCCTGGCAAAAACAGTCCCTACCGTGAGCGTAGCATAGAAGAGAACCTGGCCCTGTTCGAAAAGATGCGCAACGGCGATTTCTCGGAGGGTGAGTGTGCCCTGCGTGCCAAAATCGATATGGCTGCACCCAATATGAACATGCGCGACCCGGTGATCTACCGCGTTCGCCACGCTCATCATCATCAGTCCGGTGACAAGTGGTGTATCTACCCCTCCTATGACTTCGCTCACGGTCAGTCCGATGCGATTGAGGGCGTTACGCATTCCATCTGCACACTGGAATTTGAAGATCATCGCCCACTGTATGACTGGTTCATTGAGAATCTGCCGGTCCCGGTCAAGCCGCGTCAGTATGAATTTGCCCGTCTCAACCTGAACTACACCATCACCAGCAAGCGCAAGCTTAAGCTGCTGGTTGACGAAGGGCACGTTAATGGCTGGAACGACCCGCGTATGCCGACCATCTCCGGTATGCGTCGCCGTGGCTTTACACCAGCTTCAATCCGCAATTTCTGCGACATGATCGGTGTAACGCGTTCCAACGGCACGGTTGATATGGGAATGCTGGAAGCGGCTATCCGTGACGATCTGGATGCCAATGCACCCCGGGCCATGTGCGTTATCGATCCGATAAAGGTTACCATCAGCAATCTTGCCGAGGGTGAGCAGGAGTGGTTTGAATTGCCGGCGCATCCCAAGGATGAGTCCATGGGGCTGCGCAAGGTGCCGTTTACCCGCAATCTGCTGATTGAGCGTGAAGACTTTGCTGAGGAAAAACCGAAAAAGTGGAAGCGTCTTGCGCCGGGTGATGCCGTGCGCCTGCGTGGGGCCTATGTGATTACCTGTAACGAGGTGATCAAGAACGAGCAGGGTGAAGTGGTAGAGCTGATCTGCAGCTATGATGCGGCTACCAAGGGTGAAAACCCTACTGGTTACAAGCCTAATGGCGTGATTCACTGGGTGTCGGCTGATAACTCTGTAGCGTGTGAGGTGCGTCTGTATGACCGCCTGTTCACCGAGGCCAACCCCGATGCGGACAAAAATCGTGACTTCCATGAGTTCCTCAATCCCGAGTCGCTCAAGGTTATGGTCAATGCTCGTGCTGAGATCGGACTCAAACATGCAGTGGCTGAAAGTCGCTACCAGTTCGAACGTAATGGCTATTTCTGCGTTGATCCTGACTCCAGTGAACAGCATCTGATCTTCAACCGCACGGTCACCTTGCGAGACTCCTGGGCCAAAATTCAGGCGAAGTGATGTGATTATGCAGGCAAGGATGCGTGTCGGCTCGTTGGCAGCACTGCTCAGTGTAGTGTTGCTGACCAGCTGTGCCAGTCACCCTGTTGCGGGGCCGATCGATTCACTGACGGTAGAGCGGCGAGCCGTGTTGCCGTTGGAGGTGATAGAGTCATCGGGTCTTTCTCAACATCAGGGTCAGCTATGGACCCATAATGACAGCGGTGATAAGCCTCAACTGTACCGCCTTGACCTGATGTCTGGTGAAGTGCTTTCAACCCTGCGTGTACGGGATGCGCTGAACTTTGACTGGGAAGAGATGGCGTATGATGCCGATTGGCTACATGTGCTGGATTGCGGTAACAATCTGGGGCGGCGGGAGTGGATGCAGATCTACTCGATACGTTGGCAGTCACTGCTGCAGGCCTCGGCTGGTAACGAAGTTCCCTCGCGGCTGCTGGAATTCCGCTTTGCCGATGCCGGCAAGTCAGCGGGTGCCTATGCTCATAACAACGACTGTGAAGCCGCCGCCGTGGTCAACGGCAAGGTATGGGTGTTCAGCAAGAACTGGCAGGATCAGCATACCCGAGTATATCAGGTCGATCCGGCAGGGGCGTCACGCCAGGTCGTTGAACCCGTGGGGCGTTACCCGGTCGGTGGTTTGATTACGGCTGCGGACTACGATCCCCGGCGGCAGCGCCTGGTGTTGCTGGGCTATACCAAGGGGCGAATCAGTTCGCGAGCCTTTGTCTGGACGGTGCCTGTCAAAGATAACCTTCCGGACTGGGAGGGGGCTCAATATCACAGTCTTACACCTGCAGGGCAATGGGAGGCTGTTGTCTGGACCCAAGATGGCCTTCTCCTGACCCGTGAGAGCAGCCTGCTGGGTCAGGCCTGGTTGGGTACCGTATCATTGCCATGATCACAGGCCGCTTTCACGCTATAATCCCGTTTTTGCGCTTTCAACTCATTTCAGGTCTGGCGGATAGTAATGCTTCAAATCTATAACACTCTGACCAACAGCAAGACAGCCTTTACTCCTATTGAGCCCGGCAAGATCCGCATGTATGTGTGCGGTGTGACCGTGTACGACTACTGTCATATCGGTCATGCTCGGGTAATGGTTGCCTTCGACCTGATTACGCGTTATCTGCGTGCCCGTGGCTGGGACGTGACCTATGTGCGCAATATCACCGACGTGGATGACAAAATCATCCGCCGTGCAGCTGAGAACAGTGAGTCTGTTGATGCGTTGACCGAACGCATGATTGTGGCGATGCATGAGGACGAGGCGCGGCTGTTTGTGTTGCGTCCCGATCAGGAGCCCCGTGCCACGGCGCATATCGGCGATATTATCGATATGGTGTCGACCCTGATCGAGAAGGGCTATGCCTATGCGGCAGCTAATGGCGATGTCTACTATCGGGTCGAACGGTTTGAAACCTACGGCCGTCTGACCAATAAGGTATTGGAAGACCTGCGCTCGGGTGCCCGTGTGGAGGTGGAAGAAGCCAAGGAAAGCCCACTTGATTTCGTTCTGTGGAAGGCAGCCAAGCCTGGTGAAGTTAGCTGGTCTTCCCCCTGGGGTCAGGGCCGCCCCGGCTGGCACATTGAGTGTTCGGCCATGTCCAAATGCTGCTTGGGCAAGACCTTTGATATTCACGGTGGCGGCCCAGATCTGCCGTTTCCGCATCACGAAAATGAAATCGCTCAGTCTGAGGCGGCCAATGGCTGCACCTACGTCAATTACTGGATGCACGCAGGGCCTGTTCGCATGGGACAGGAGAAGATGTCCAAGTCGCTGGGCAACTTCTTCACCATTCGTGAGGTGCTCAAGCACTACAATCCTGAAGTGGTTCGCTACTTCCTCTCAAGTGTGCACTACCGCAGCTATATCGATTACTCGGAAGATGGGTTGCGGGAGGCGCACAGTGCGCTTGAACGTTTCTATCAGGCACTGAAGGCGGTGCCTGAGCTGGCGCAGGAGATGACGCTGCAGAATGATTATGAGCAGCGCTTTGTTGAAGCCATGGATGATGATTTCAATACCCCGCGCGCATTGGCGGTGCTGTTTGAAATTGCCAGCGAACTGAACAAGGCTGCGCGTGATAATGATCCTGTAGCGCCCCAGCTGGCTGCTCAGTTGAAGCAATTGGCCGGTATGATCGGTCTGTTGCAACAGGAGCCGGATCAGTTTCTGCAGGGGGAAGCAGGTGAGGGTGATCTGTCGGCGGAAGAGATTGAAGCCTTTATCGAGCAGCGAGCTCAAGCGCGCAAGGACAAGGATTTTGCCGAAAGCGATCGTATCCGGGATCTGCTGGCTGAGAAGGGTGTTGTCCTGAAAGACAGTCGTGACGGCACAAGCTGGTATCGCGAAGGCTGATTGTTGGCAGGTAGTTGAGGTTCCTGGGGGGGTGCCTGCCATCCCTTCCTTACTGGCTTAGGCCGTGTGTCTGAGCCAGTTGTTCCTTTAGTGCCTGCAGCTGGGTGTAATCAAGGCCACGTCTTTGTTCAGTTACATCTCGCATCAAGCAAACATAATGCTGGGTTTGCTGTTGTTCGTCCTTTACAGCGGTAATGTTGGTCTCCTGGATATAGAGTCGTCCTTCGCGAGTGCGATTGACAATATCACCGCTCCATTCGCCAGTATTGATCAAGGCCATCCACATGCGATGGAAAAACGAGCTGTCGTGGTGGCCGGAATTGAGTACTGAAACGTTGCGACCTGTCATGGCGGCCGGAGCGTACCCCGTCAGCTTCTGGAAGGCCGCATTTACCAGCTCGATTCTGCCGCGCCCGTCCGTGACCATGATGGCGTCATGACTGTGACGAAATACCGCTTGGGCAATTCGTGACTCCTGACGCTGCGCCTTATCCGAAGTTATGTCACGAAACATCACCTGAATGGCCTGTTTGCCGCGATACTGGATCATTGTACTCGAGACTTCGGCTTCAAAAGTGGAACCGTCCAGCCGCATCAGTTTTTGTTCAGCGGGTTTCAGGGCTTCGCCACGTTCCAGTGCGGCACCACGATCACGAACAAAACTCAGGCTGTCGGGGTGTACCAAGGTATCGATACTGAGTTGTAATAATTCATCCGGTGAGTTGCAGCCGAACAGAGCAGCGGCATGCTCGTTGGCCAGCTCAACAACTCCGTTGACATGTACCACGATTGCTTCGGGCGATTGTGTGAACAGTGTTCTGTAACGCTTATACATCTCGTCTGCGCGGGCGGCCATATGGTTGCTCAGGCGCAGAGCCTGATGTCGTGCCTGAATAAAAAACAGCAGCAATGAGGCGACTAAAAGGGTCAATGACAAGCCTGATATCAGCGTTGGGCCGTGGTACTGGCTGGATGCCTCTCGGTGCAGGTCTGGGTCGAGGGGGCTGATCTGAAGGTGGATCTCCTGTCCCGCCAGCGTCAGGCTCGCGGCGTGTTGCAAACTTGGTTCGGGCTGACCCAGTTCAGGGTGGGAGTCATAGCTGATTGACTGACTGCCTTGTCGAGGATCTATCAGCTGAATGCGCAGTGGGTTGGTCAGGTCGTTCAGGCTTTCCTGCACCAGTTGACTCATGCTGAAACCGAGTGTTACCCAGCCCAGAAAGGCTGCATTGGTCTGCACGGGCAGTAGTAGAAGGTAATCCAGAGAGTTGATGTCGGTTGGCAGCAATGACAGGGGCTGGGTAACGCTCATCGTACCGCTGGTCATAGCCTGTAAAGCGGCTTTGCGTCGTGAATCACCATTATAGATATCATATCCAAGCATGCGGCTTTCCACGGCAGCCGGCGTCAAGTGCATGACCAGAAAGCTGGGCTGGTTGGGGGCAGGCGGTGGAAAGATTGTCAATTTGCGCGGACTGTCTTGATTGAAACGATCAACAAAAGCCTGGCGCTCGTCTGGTGCAAGGTAGCGAGTGTAGGAGAGCCCAATGATTCCGAAATCGGAGTATCGCATCTCGTAGGAGTCAAACATCTGGTGCCAGCGTCGATTCAGCTGCAGGGTGGGGGCGTCAGGATGGTTCAGCACCAGTCCGCGGCCCGCTTTCATCAACAGCGTAAAACGATCAACCTTTTCCTGTAGTACGCGGGTGGTTTGCTGTACGGTTGCCTTGAAACGGTCTTCCAGCTCCAGTCGCTGTCGGTTTGCCTCGTGTTTGGCCAGGTTAAGGCTCAGCACTGTACCGACGATGAAAATCGCAACCGGGAGGCCGAGCTGGCGCAGCCGGTAATGAAAGGGAGTTTTGTTTTGCTTGGGGAGGGTGTCCTTGTCCATTTGCATCCTGCAATATTCCTTCAACGCCTGTCGATAAAACTAGCAGATTTTTGCTTTTAAAACAGGTGTTTTTGGGTGTCGATATTATCCGTGATCGACACCCATCTCCACTAGCCTTCGAGCATGGCAGATGCTTCGAGAGTATTTTCCATAAGACTGGCAACGGTCATTGGTCCTACGCCACCTGGCACAGGGGTGATCCAGCCCGCGCGTTCGGCAGCGGGTGTGAATTCAACGTCTCCAACCAGGCGGCCGTCATCCAGCCGGTTAATGCCGACATCGATCACAACCGCGCCGGGCTTGATCCATTCGCCCTTCACAAGTCCGGGGATGCCAACGCCAACCACAACAATATCGGCACGGCGGACATGGGCTTCCAGGTCGCGGGTAAAGCGGTGCGTGGTCGTAGTGGTACAACCAGCAAGCAGCAACTCAAGCGTCATTGGGCGGCCAACAATATTGGAGGCGCCGACGATGACGGCTTCCTGGCCATGCAAGTCGATGCCGGTGGACTCCAGTAGTGTCATAACACCTTTGGGGGTACAGGGGCGAAGAACCGGCATACGCTGAGCCAGGCGACCAAGGTTGAAGGCATGGAAGCCGTCCACGTCCTTGTCCGGGCGAATCTGCTCCAGAACTTCGGTGGCATCAAGATGACGTGGCAGAGGCAGCTGCACCAGAATGCCGTCTACATTTTTGTCATCGTTGAGTGTGCTGATCAGCTCCAGCAGCTCTTCACGACCGGTTTCAGCCGGCAGATCATAGGCGCGTGAGGTAATGCCGACCTCTTCACAGGCATTTTTCTTATTGCGAACGTAAACCTGGGAAGCGGGGTCGCTGCCGACCAGAATCACGGCGAGGCAGGGTGCGCGTTTACCCTGTTCCAGGCGGGCCTGAATACCTGCGCGTACTTTCTGTCTGACCTCGGCGGCGATTTGCTTGCCATCAATAATGCGGGCGCTCATGGCTGGGGAATGTTCCTTTAAGCTGCATATATAAGTGGGAAATGAACAATGAAGCTGATTTTCTCATCTTTGGGCTTGCAGGGCCAATGCACTTTTCTTTTGGTGGTACTGATACAGAGTGTTGTTTCTGCTGAAAAATATTGATTCCGGGTGTTGACCTTACCGAGGCACTGCCTTAGGATACGCACCTCCTCGAGACGGGGTAGATACTCAAGACGAGGCGGCGTATTATGCGCTCGTAGCTCAATCGGATAGAGCAACGGCCTTCTAAGCCGTAGGTTGCAGGTTCGAGCCCTGCCGGGCGCGCCAGCATGCTGGTTAAGGTCGTCTAAAAGGTTGAGTATACAAGGTTATGGTGGGCGTAGCTCAGTTGGTAGAGCCCCGGATTGTGATTCCGGTGGTCGTGGGTTCGAGCCCCATCGTCCACCCCATTACCTTGGAAGCTTCAGCCGCTGGCTGAAAAGTTGGCGGACGTGGTGGAATTGGTAGACACGCTGGATTTAGGTTCCAGTGCCGCAAGGTGTGAGAGTTCGAGTCTCTCCGTCCGCACCAAACACAGTAATTATGAATCCGTAATTACATCTTAAGGCCCCGTTTTTACGGGGTTTTCTGTTTTTAGAGTCACCTGTTAGCACCAGTTTAACCCCACTTATGCTTGTCACCTTTGTACAAAGCCTTGTACTATCCAGTTAGGTTTGTACAAAGAGGTTGAGATGAAGCGGCAAGATATCAAGCGCTTCCCACTTGCGGACTCCGTGATTGCAGCGTTGGAGGCTGAGGCTAAAACTTACAGGGTAAGGGACTCGGATGGCCTCTATCTCAATGTCACCAGTACCGGAACTAAATCGTGGCTGCTGCGTTACAAGTCAGTCAATGGTAAGTGGGCCTGGATGGGGCTGGGTGCCTACCCTGATGTCTCTGGAAGGCTTGCCAGGGAAAAAGCTCGTGAGCTGCTGGCCAAAGTCAGAGATGGCAAAGATATTAGATCTGACAGTGCCAAGCGAGAGGCAATGCTGTTTGAAGTTATTGCTGAACGTTGGCTTGACCGTAAGATAGCTGCAGGCCGAGCACCTGGAACTACCCGTCAAATGCGGCTCTATCTTGACTCGGACATCTTGCCTGTCTTGAAGGGAAAACCAGTTGATAGCATCACCAGAAAAGACTGCACTTTGATACAGCAGCGGCTTGAATTACGTAAAGCTCATAACATGGCCAAGAAAGTCAGGAGCTGGCTAAACCAGATTTTCTCGCTTGCGATCGCTGAGGAGCACTGCGAATATAACCCCGCCAGTGAATTGAAACACGTAGCCGAAAAAGGACCTCCAACCAGGCACTACCCTTACCTGTTGGAGAATGAGTTACAGGCATTCCTCCAAGCCTTGCGCGATTCAAATAGCCGTAAACCGACTACAATCCTTATCCGTTTGGTTTTAAATACAGCTTGCCGACCAGGCATGGCCCGTCTGGCCCGTTGGGATGAGATTGATTTTGAAAAAGCGCTTTGGACGATACCGGCGAAACGTATGAAAATGCGACGCGAGCATCTAATACCTCTGTCGAGCCAGGTCTTGTTGATGCTGGATGAGTTGCGTGCAATCACCGGCCGCAGTGTCTATTTATTCCCTGGCAATGGTTCAGAAAACTCGACCCTGAGTGAAAATACTCTGAATAGAGCTCTGAGTTTGATTGGATATAAGGACCGGCTTGTAGGGCATGGTTCGCGTCACACTGCATCCACAATTCTGCGTGAACATGGCTGGCCGCGCGATATTGTAGAACACCACCTGTCCCATTATGAAACAGGGGTTGCGGGTGTCTACAACAAAGCGGAGTATCTGCCACAACGTAGAGTTATGATGCAGTGGTACAGTGACGCGCTGGCTGCCCTGGAAATTGGTGATAGTCCCCCCCTTATACCTGCTGAGATTCGTTCATAATTTTCTCACAGTATGTGTAGATGTCGATTAACCGGAAACGTACAGAGCTATTCCGGCTTGAGCCGTCCTTAAAGCCCTTCGGGCAGTGTGGATCATTTTTGCGGCGACGATCAAACTCACTGATACTCATTGCGAGCAGTGAAGCGGCCTCCCGCCGGGTGATAAGAGCGTAGTTTGGGTCAAAATTGCATTTCATGTTCATTGTTACACCTCTTGTGGTCCAGTGAGGTTAGCCTACTGCAATTCGATCATGTTCAAAGTCGGGAAAATGCCGATTTTTGGTAAAAACTCAAAAAACAAAAGTTTGATTTTTTCCTGGTTTCTATTGATGCTTCATTCAATTTCCGTTGTTTATCAATTAGATGCTTGCATATGGTTAATCACAATAAACAATAAAAAAGTTCGTATTCAAATTGGTCTGCCGATGGCTAGCAAAAGTTATTGAGCCTCGCCATCGGCCCTTTTCTTCCATGGGTATCTGTGATGACTATTAACTGAACCGGTCGAGGTGTTCTTCAGCGACACTCCATTTTCGCATCAACCTATGAACACCAACGGACATCAATAGCTCCGAAAGCTTGCGTGCATTCGCGCCGTAAAAGCCGATGTAATGTGCTTTACCGTGGCTATGAAGTGATCGGGACGGCTTGGCCTCAACTAAACGTTCGAATGTGTTTTCAAGCCAATCAGCAAGCCTAGGACTGGCAGTAACAACCTCAATTTTCAATGTTTTATTCTTGTCGCAAATATGACCATCTCCCTCAATGAGACCCACCAGATATGCAAGTAATTGTTCTTTGTTCAACTGCAACTCTGTAGGGCCCGTAAGTATGTAAGATTTACATGGCACTAAGTTCCAATTCGCTTCGAGATCATGTAACCACTGTGGTACTCCAGAAATTCGCAGCTCAGACTGGAGATGTGCTCCTACGGTAAAATCGCGAATGTTACCGGTATACCCTGTAATATCACGAATATACTCAAGCAGGTGGGCATCCGAATGTTTTAATGCTATTCCCACCTGGTTAATGATTTTTCCAGAACTTGCCGGTTTGACCCAACCATCTGCAGCCAGTAACCCCGCAACGTAGCTGTTTTGAAGATTGGGAGTTTCGAAAAAATCATACTTTTTCTGATACTTGGTATTCTTTTTTTTGTTCTGGAAGATAACGCCCAGTCTTCTGCCGCGTTGGCTCACTGATCCTTCAGTACGCCCAAGAGTTTTTGCAATATCGGCTCTGACCATGGACTGAGCATGCTGACGAATATAATCATCCTCCTCAATGGTATAGTGCTTTTCTGCATGCTTGCGATTGATCAGATTCAGACAGAAAGCTTTGCCACGTACAGAGCGTGAAGAGCGATCAAGCGACACTGCAATTTCTTCAGCAGGTATGCCATTTTCATATGCATCAATAATTTTTTTGATTTCTTCTTCTGTCCAACGTTTCTTAATGTGAATAGTCATTTTTTAACTCCATTGGTAAGTGGGGGATAACCCTTTATCACCCTGAGTTAATTATACAATATTGGCTTGATCTATGATAATTGCACCACTTCTTGTAGGCCTTGGAAGATATTATAAATCCAAGTAGGATTCTGTTATGAAAATCCAAGTTGGATTCTGTTTTTTGAGTCAAAGTTGGATTTTGCTCGGTCTGTTAAAAGCTTTTAATTATTTTATCTGCTGGCTATAAAAGATAATGATTCTATTTCAGTTCCCAGAAATTAGGAAGCAACCCCTGGATATCAGGTCTTAAGTACCTTGAGTCTATCAGTGTGATTGTTCCTGTATCAGTGGGGGAGCGGATAAGTCGTCCTGCTGCCTGACAAATCCTAGACATCGCTGGGTATAAATAGGTGTAATCTGATGCTCTTTCCGCACCAAATAGGCTTGCGTTTCTTAAGTAAAGCGCATTCGTGACTACTGATCTTGGCTGAAGTGATAAGGTGACAATGCTGACGCCAATTAAGTTATCACCTGGTAGGTCTACACCTTCTGAAAAGATACCACCCAGTACAGCAAACCCTATCAATCCTCGTTTATTTTTAAATTCATTAATAAAGTTAAGTCGTTTCTGCTCGCTCATTTTTGACGTTTGGATGATGGTTGGTATATCAGGGTATAGCTTCTTGAATTCGTCATGAATCTGATTCATGTATTTCAGGCTGCTAAGAAATATCATGTAGTTACCAGGTTTGCTTCGATATTGCTGCTCGATACATTTGGCGATTGGCTGAATAGTGGTTGTACGATATCTAAAGCCGGTATTGAGTGGCGAAATTTTAATGTCAACCTGACTTGATTTATAAGGTGCACTTATCTGTTTGAAATTAGTTTGTTTGGGTAGGCCCAGCACATCACGATAGTAGTCGGGTGGATTGAGTGTTGCTGAAAAAAGTATGCTTGTCTGCGCGTAGCTAAATCGTTGAGAAATTGCATCCGCGGGCACCAAGAGGTTCACCGATAGGGAAGACGTGATTGTTGGAGATTCATTTGAACCCGATTGCATAACTTCCAGTACATAGAGTGCTTTATCACCAAGCGACTCACTCAAATTCATGAAAGCTTCCGCCTTCAAGATGAAGTCGTTGACAGGAGGTTTCATGGACCGCAATGGTCCGAGCTCCCTGATTTGATGGCATAGTTTTTCCAAGCATCTACATAAAACAAGTGGGGCGGAGTGTAGCTGGTATTCTTTCCTCCGATCAGTATCATTCATTGCATTCTGCTCAGAATTATAATCGTGTAAGCTTTGCCACGCAGTTAATGTGTCGTTATGGGTTTTTCTTAGTGTAGGTGGAAGATGGTTGATCAGGTCAGTCAGATTGCCTTCTGATAGAGTTTCTGAGTACATCCCTCTCACGCGCTCAATGAGATTGTGACATTCATCAATCAGTAGCCCTATACGCCATTTGTGCTCCTTAACCAAAGTATATAGGCGAGCATGACGGCTGAAGAAAAGGTTTACATCCGCGACTATAATATCTGCCTTATCTATTAGTGATTGTGCCAGGTAGTATGGGCATACTCTGTTCTGATCAGCGACTTGCTTAATGCAGTTCTGATCCATCCAGTTTTCGTCTAGCGCTGATATAGCTGCCGGTTGTAAGTGCTCTTCAACTGCCAGATCACAGATGCTGTGATTACAGAATATTTCGGGCCGCTGGCACATGTTTTTTCGTGCTGACAGCTCCAAGACTCGAAGTGGTATTGGGTGGGGTTGTGCTGTTAGCAACTTTTTCAGGTCATTGATTATTGCAAGGCGCCCAGTCGTGCGCATGTTTAGCACAAATAGCTTATCCAGTTTCTTTTTTGGCATGGCCTTCAGTGCTGGAAACAGCACCCCGAGTGATTTGCCAATTCCGGTTGGGGCCTCTAGCAGCAGTGTGCTACCACTACACATGTGTTGGTACACTGTCTTGCTTAATTCGCGTTGATTAAGACGGAATTTTCCTGGGAATTTCATGTTTAGAAGAGCTTGGTCTCGCTGATCAAAATGAGATTGCTGACTGTGATCGCAAGGTGTGTACTCGTTATATTCGTTATCGTTGCTGTATCGCGAATTCAACTCCGAAGTGC
>NPIE01000459.1_pt1 | contig 140609 bp, 131 predicted proteins | sample 8637661 | NCBI WGS metagenome assembly NPIE01 (sample SAMN07420842, study PRJNA396082) | bioreactor metagenome | isolation source: sample BA12 brine-fed electro-methanogenic bioreactor BA | place: Japan: Kochi | collected 2016-12-09
CCATGCTATTCTTCACAAGACCCTACTATATAATAACTGACAAGGAAGGACGAACTTACCTTTTTATTGACCACGCAAATTGTATCGTAGCTGAAGCTCAAATGTATGAGGCAATTGCTGGGTTATCACCTCCGGAGCTTCAAAGACTTTTACTAAAGAATATTTTCCAGTTTGGATATCCGGTCGAAGATCAGGGTTATATAGAGGCAAACATTGACGCAATCTCCGAAGTCGGACTGGAATATGATTTTTCCAAAGAGTATGGAGAATTAAATCAAATGCATGGGATGGGATTTCATCCTATGCATTGCTATATGGCAGGTTTAGATCTTGCTACAGATGTCGGGCAAAAGGTTGGCAAAGCTTCGATTGCAAAACTGTTCCATTCGGGAGATCACTCGTGCAGTTGGAATGATTTAATGAGTGCTTATTCCACTGATCTTTCGAATCTTGCAATTTTAAGCGTATGTCCACAAGGTGTAGGGATGAACAGATTGGGCGCTCTTGAAGGATCGATAAGAAAATTGATGGACAAGGAAGGAGAGCTGGTAGAGGATACTCGTATACGCCAGTTAGCTGTCGCCGTTTCTCATTTGGGTTTTTTCTTCAGTTCGGAGCTTGGCTTAAGAGACAGAATTAATGTGTCAATAATTATGAGTCAGGCGCCAGCCAGCGTAAAGAATCTTGCAAGGGGGCTTTTGACTTTAGGAGAGAAAATTTCAGAGCAACTTTCTGGCATATTTATAGATGCAGGCTATGCGGGAAAAGATTTAGAGCTACTCAATTCACTCAATGGATTAGTGACCCTTCTTCGTTCGAGTGGAGAAAGCAAACCATATTCAGCTGAGACAAGTAACTATATTGGGGAGCCAGCAATTCTTCGTACACTAGGAAAGTTGGCACCGGATTGGCATCGTGCGGCGTTTGATCTTAGATCGGAACTTATTCCTCATAGTTCGCAATTAAGTGAGGCTATTCAGCCCAGCTCAACAGAAGATTTACCAGCTGGATCACCCTGTACAATTGAATCTAGGCTTCCAACTGTGGGGCCAATTCCTCCTTTCTGGCAAGCCTTGACTGATCCTGACAGATGGAGAAGTTCGATATTTTTAATGAAAGATGGCATTGATTTAGCAAGAATGGCAGCTGTAAATCTCACTGGTTTACGGTTCCCAGCAATAGTGTTAGGGGAGCCTTATGAGAAAATGATTCAACTTTTAGCTGGAATGTCCTCTCAAATTGATTGTTATAATAGACCAAGGTTGTTGGGATCGCCTAACCATGGATTTGATCCCATTGCACTTAAACTGCATGATATATTAGTGAATAATCCAGCTATTGCAAATTTCCTTGATAGGGCGGCTATGGTAGCCAGCTTTGGTGCGGCATTTGGAGCGTATGTCCTACGGGCTAAGGAGGCTTTTCCTGGAATCAAATTTACTTTTCCTAATTTCAGAGATATTAAGGAAATGAAGTTGGGTGAATTGTACCCCCATCATTTACTGCTGGAACGCATTGTTGCCATTAACTGCCTTAAGGGTACTGTAGAAAGAGGTTTGCAGGCAGGTACAAATGTTGTAGAATATATGGAGCCTACTGGGCTTGGAAGAATTGGCAGTGTTATTAGTAAGGTTGTCGAGGGAGATTCATTTACAGTTGCACATTATGGGATCTCTCCACCGGAATATCCATTAGATTTCTCAGTGTGGGAGAAGGATAGATTCAAATATTCAAAACCAGTTGGGGAAGAGAGTCTTGATCGTATCAAAGAATGGTATGGCGCGACTGGTAATGCGTATGTTTGTCAAGAGGAGCTTGCACGTAGCCTGATAAATTACCTAGCACAAAATGCTCAGGAACATTGGGAAGCTTACTGGCAGTCAGAGCCTCTTTCTCGTAATAGACAGATGCTAGAATATGCGAAAGAATTTGCAGTTGCACTTTACGAGATTTTAAATATAGATGGATTGTATACTCAAGTACTAGTAACAGAAAAGGAAAATATCATGGAGCTGCCAGCTGCGGTAGCAAGAGTTATACCTCTTATTTTCGAGGATCCGTTAGTTCCATCAGACATACCTCAGCTGTCCCCTGGGACAGCACTGACCATACTAGGACCAAATGGCGAGGGCAAGTCCACTGTTCTCAGGGCATTAGCTTACGCAGTTCGTCTAATGCATCTCAAGCTTCCCGTCCCGGTTGGTTCTTTTGAGATGAGCCCAGACAGCTTTAGTCTGGAAACTATACCGCCGGTTGAGGATCAAGAACAAGAAGGCAGTCTTTTTACTCACATAATAAAGTACTTAAATAGGGTAGTTGAACCATCAGACGGAAGAACTCGAGTGTGGCTATCTGATGAGCTTGGGGTCAAGACCAGTGAAATATATGCAAAAGCAATTGCACTTACGACTGAAATCCTAATCGCAGTAAATGCAGGTATTTCTTTGCAGGCTACCCATCTAGCAGAGTTGGCGAAGCTGGACGAATTCTTCGTCCAGCTTGAGTCACTAGGAGTAAGACATTTAAAAAAGACCGTCTCAGACTACAGTTTAAGAGAAATTTCTGAGGGTACACCTCTGAAAAGCTTAGCCTGTAAAGTCATTGCACAAATAATTCCTGAGCCACAGATCCATCTCCAGAAATGGTCGGACAGTGAAGAAAGGACACTGGCACTCAAAGAGGAGAGACAAGGCTGTCCTGAAGTAGATTGGAGCATAGAAAGGATATGGAAAGATTCCGTGACTGATGTATTAGGAGGTAGCCCGGAAAATTTAATCGCTAAGGCCTATGGTATCTCTACAGCTTTTGCTGAGACATTTCGGAAGGATTTTCTCGTGTGGGGGGCAGGTGAGAAGAGAGGGAGACTCCTACGGGAAAGATTACAAATTGATGAATTTGAGTGGAGAGTTATTAGGTCTATACCGAGCCAGTACCAAGAGATAATTCAGGTGCTATCTCTTGAAAAAACTAATGTTGTTAATAAAGTAGAATCTATCCGACAAATAATATTAAAGGATGTCGATTTACAGACGATTACCTTCTATCTTGATTTTATAGGCTCAGAGGATGCTACTGATGAGGTGGCTGCGTATATAGGAACAATAAAAGGAACAGATCCACCTGAATTAATAGAACAGAACTTGAGAAACAAATTAGAAGGTCATATCAACTTGTCAAACATAGATAGTTTGATGAAAAGAAAAATACAGTTCGCACTAGAAAGGATACAGGGAGAAGAAGGGGGCTCATGTCTTTTAGAAGAGTACGACATAAAAAAGGAACTGGTTTTACACGGTGGGATACCAAATATTCCGTTACACTATCGTCGTGGTAATCCAGCTATCCATAAAGGAAGGCTTTTTACTTTGATTGAACTACTTTCTCAATTAAGGCAAATTGAGCTTGGTGAAATTGAATTTACCGATGATCCTGTTTACGAAGCGCAAGGAATTTTTTTACCCAGTATCGATGAGCCAGTACTGAATTCATCGGAATATAATATACTCAATGATGATGGACATATGATCACAGGTGAGAATCATTCTGGAAAATCCAGCAAAATTGCGACGGATTCCTTGATTATTATAACAGCGGGTAGTCTAGGAGTCAGTCCTTTTGCGAGAAGGGTTAAGATTGGTCGAAAGGTTGTTCCGATAAGTTTGATACAACCTGTCACAGACAGTTTTAGTCTAAGTGGAATGCAGGCAGAGGTAGGGAAAAGGATAGTTAGATCGATGACACCTCTTTACAACCCAGATTATCATTTCTTAATTTTGTATGATGAACCTGCAGCACTGACTTCTCCCGATGATGCTAAAAAGGTTATACGCTGGTTGATTGAACTACTGAAAGATACTAACTCATGTTTTGTATTTACTACTCACTGTGTTGGTTTGCCAAGAGAGGATAGAATAAAAGAAACATGTTTTAAGTTACTTGATGTAAGCCCATATAAAGAGCAGCAAGGTCGTGCAGATAGCAATGCACTTGAAGTTGCCAAGGAATTCGGACTGAATGAAATTTTCTATCGAGTTGCCAAAATAGTAGAAAGGATGTTCGTAAGAATGCGTGATGAACCTTCTGAAATTTCAGAAGCTCAAATTGAAGCAGGGCGTATGGTTAGAGAGTATCTTACAGAAGCTTATAAGCTGACAAAAAATCAATAATACAGATCAATCCTGATCTGTCAGTGTGATATAATAAATCCATGAGCAAAAAAGGTATAGCCGTAGACATTGATGATACGCTCTCTGTGACCACCTATTACTACTTTGAAAAGATGCTACAGCTTTTCGGCAATCCGGAGCAGCTTACTGTAAACGAAGCTATAAACAGATACCGATATTCATATAATGTGCCGTATTGGCAAAACGACGATGCTCGCATCTGGATATCCAAGCATCGAGATAACCCTGATACTATTCTTAATCTTCCTACTATGCCCGGGGCGATAAAATTTCTTTCTAAAATCAACGAAATCTGTCCTGTTGTCGCATATATAACTGTCCGTGAGGAGAGTGTTTATGAACCAACAAGAGCGTGGCTTGAGAAAAACGGTTTCCCTGAGGCAACTCTTCTGATGCGTCCGACTGAGCTTGAGCATAAGAAAGGGAGTGCATGGAAAGCGTCGCAGTTATTGAAAAAGTATCCTGAAGCAATTGGGATAATCGATGATAGCTTACACTTGGTGGATGAGCTTTCACATGATTACACGGGTACACTATTTCTTTATAGTCACGAATCGTATATTGGTGAGAAGAAATTTGTGACTGCTTGTCTTAGCTGGCAAAATGTCTACAGTTCAGTTAAGAAACAGCTGGAGTAGATTTATACTCTACCAATTTCTCGACTCCCAAAGCTAAGTCGAGTATCAGCTGCTCCTCCCAATGCCTGGAGAAAATTTGTAAACCGGTCGGTAAGTTGCCCGAATATCCTATAGGGACAGAGATACCCGGCATGCCCGAGAGAGAGCTCGCCTCCATTAGTACATCCATCATTTCGCCAAAAAGAGGATTTTTACTTGTCTCACCCAGCGGCATGGCGGGTACTGGTGTGGTGGGTCCTATAATCGCATCGTAATTTTTAAGTATTTTGTTTAAGTCATCCGTTATCATTTGCCGTACCAGCTCGGCCTGAGCGTAATACTTATCGCTATATCCTGCCGATAGAGAGAATTTACCTGTCATTATACGCCGTTTTGGCTCGTCGCCAAATCCCTCGCCACGCACCCTCTCCATGTAATCTGAGCTGTTGTTGGCCTCATCTACCGTCAATCCGTATCTTACACCGTTATATCGACTCAAATTTGAAGACACCTCACTTCTACACACGATCGTGTACACGGCAATTGAAAGCTCGGGATCTAGAAGCTGTACATAATCTATTTTCGTACCTGATTTTTCAAGCTCCGAAATAGTCGCTTCAAATGTTTTTCGTACACCGGTATCTAACTCCATCTCCATCCACTCTTTTGGAATTGCCAGCTTTGCTCTTTTGATCCTCTCGGAATTCAAACTCCCGTAATAATTCTCTACTTTTCTTTCAGAAGATGTGAAATCGTTGGGGTCTTGCCCCGCCATTATGCCTAAAAGATAGGCGGCATCTTCAACTGACTTTGTTAGGGGACCGGGGCTGTCCAGGGATGATCCCATAGCTAGCACTCCGTATCTGGAGACTCTACCGTAAGTAGGTTTAAGACCTACGCAGCCACACCAGGACGCCGGCTGTCTCAGTGATCCGGCAGTCTCCGTACCCAATGACCCTGATGCAAGATCGGCTACAGTAGCTACTGCAGAGCCGCCGGAAGAGCCTCCCGGCAATCTCTCTATGTCATGAGGGTTGCGTGAGGGTCCAAAATATGACGTCTCAGTAGATGATCCGTGGCAAAACTCATCAAGATTCGTTTTCCCTATTATTACAGCGCCTTGTTCCAGTAGCTTCTTTGTAGCCGTTGATTCGAACACGGGCGTATAGTCAGAAAGCATATTTGACGCACAAGTCGTCCTTAATCCCTTTGTACTGAATACATCCTTTACGGCAATTGGCACTCCAGATAGCTTTCCATCGGAAGCGGTTTGATTTACTGCATCCTTGTTCACTGTTATGTAAGCATTTAGCTTGGGATTAAGCTGCTCTATCCTCGAAAGATAATACTCTACAAGCTCTTTTGAAGATATTTTGTTAGAGTCGATTAGCTTCTTTGCTTCGATTACGCCTAGATTTTTCATAAAAGTATAGTAATATTAATCCTGTAATGATAAGGATAATGGACATTATATCTGCCCACCCTCCACCTGCTATCACGGGTACATTATCAATTCGTACTGTCCCAACAAATATCCTAATTAATCCGTATCCGATAGCGTATACAGATATTGTAACTCCACTTCCTATTTTACCCTTTTTCTTGATTAATAACAAGAGAGCTGTCAGCAAAAGGTTTAATACTATCTCATAAAGAAATGCAGGGTGAAACTTTTCGAAAGAGCTGTACTGTATTGGGCGATTCTGTGGATCAATATATATGCCCCATGGAAGATCGGTAGGGTAGCCAAAAAGCTCTTGGTTGAAAAAATTGCCTATTCTCCCTACTGCTTGAGCAAATGGGAGGATTACTGCTAATGTATCAAACCACTCAAGCGATTTTATATTTCTCAGCCTAATTATATATAAAGAAGATGCTACTAGACCAGCAAATACGCCGTACAGCGAGATGCCCGACACTCTTAGGTTAGCAATTTGTCTGATACTCTGCCAACTTGACCCAACGCTTATCAAGAAGAAAAACCTTCCACCTAACAAACAGGCGATGAGTACTACTATTATATCAGTGCTTTTTACGCTTTTGAATCGCTGTGTAATTGTAAGGATGACTAATACCGTCGCTAATCCGATAAAGAAACCGTAAATAGACAAGTTGTTTGAAAAGAAAGTGGTTGACATTTTGTGGTATAATTATATGAGAAAGTTTAATTAATTGCAAAGAAAAAAAGATGGAAAAATTAGCAATATTTGACTACGACAACACACTCTCATCAGGATTTGCCGTGCCAGATGTATGTATAATGATGGAGAGAAAGGGGTTCGGTAATGAGGGCTTCACAAAGGATTGGAATAAGCTTCTCTCTGATTATGAGGAGGGCAGGGTAGAGTACAACGATATGGTATTAAAGAGTGAGGAGCTAATCAGGGCCTTCCTGGATGGTTTTGCTGTGCATGAGTTTATGAGATTTGTTCGTGAACAGTATAAGCCTCTTGAGTATATTTATCCGTGGGTGCCAGATTTATTCCATCGGTTACGCAAGGAGGGGTGGATGATAGCGGTGATATCCGGTGCTCTCACTGAGTATCTGGAAGTTGCACAGGATCTTATAGATTTCGATTTCTTTTGGGGTAGTGAGATAGAGAAAGATGGCAGTGTATTTGGTAACCGACTTAAGGTAATCATGAATCATGAGCAGAAAGCAACCGTTGTTAGAAGATTGCGAAAAAGTGTGAAGCATATGATCGGTATGGGGGACAGTGAGGGGGATTTACAGTTTCTAAAGCTGGTCGATACTGCCTTTATGTATAATCCCAAGGATAAGTTTGCCAAAAGCCTTAAGAAGCAGCATCCCAAAATTGTTATTATAAACGAGACCGATATTGCAAATCTTGATCTGTAGTGATTATTTTCTACTCAAAACATAAAGCTTGTGTAAGCTTCTAGTGAAGGCGACATAAAGCAGCTTGGTGTCAAGCAAGATATCATCTTTTCTATCTGACAGCAGGTAGCGTGAGCTCATATCAGCTACAATTACAGAGTCAAATTCAAGCCCTTTTGCCTTTTCAATTGGAAGAATAAGTATACCTGACTGATAATCGGTGACTTCATAGTTATATATTGGCCGCTCACTATCAATCTCAGTTGCAAGTTGAAAAATTTCATCTGCATGCTTGTAATCTCGACACAAAATGGCAGTCGTAGAGTCTCCCTTCTCATCTCGATCATTTACTATTTTTTGCAATGATTTTTTCATATCTTCTGTTTCTATCTCTTCTACTGGATCACCGTGCCTTACGACACCTTCCGGTGCATTAAAAGGTAAGCTCTCTTTGCCAAAAACTTTATACAGGAAATCACGGGTGTAATCGATCACTTCTACGGTGGTGCGATAACATTTAACCAAATTGTGATACGATATAGTTGGTTTATTAAATCCTAGATCAGATATTAGTTCTTGGTCTGTCAACATATCGCGCACCTCCTGCCAGTCTTTTATATAGAAAGGAGGGATTATAGACTGAGCTGTGTCTCCAGTGATTGTTATATTACTGTTTTTGCAGCTGAGGAAAAGTGTGAAAATTGCAAACAAGCTTATATCCTGAGCCTCATCAATTAGAATGTAGTCGTATTTATCCTGTTCTGTTGCCTTTATATAATTTTCGATGAAAAGTATTGCGGGCACATCTTCGGCTTTGTATTGATTAGAGCTGCTCTTGCGGGTCAGTGTCTTTGTGGTATAGCTACGGATTTGTGCCAGCTTCTTCTTATTAACTGATATGCCACGTTTTGCCATTATTCTCTCTAGATAGCCATGCGTAAAAAGTTTACGATAAACATTGTAAGATTTACACTCTCGTTTAAAATATTTTCTTATACCTTCTATCTTGTACGGCTCGTAAGTCTCATTAAAATAGCTCGACACATAATTTTTTCCGTAATTTTGCTGTTTTATAGCATAATCCAGTGCAAGATTTAGTTTTTCCTCCAAAGAGAGCAGTGGGAACTGCTTTTTGAGATAATTAAATCTTTCTCTTACAGTTTCTTGTATGTGCAAGCCGGGCAGTGCATGCTCGCTCTCACCCATTTTGATCATCTTCCTTTCCTGATAAGGCATATTTTTAATTAGCTCCTGCTCCCAGATTAATAGGTAATCTTTTACTATTTTAATAAACTCCGTTGATCCTTTAAATCTTTTTACAAAGATATTATCCTGCTCGTTAGACATGGTAAATTTCTCATCCCAACCAATTTTTGATCTTGCCCAAAGTTGATATGTATTCCTATTTATTCCAAATACCCCTAAAGTATTGAGGGCATCAGATATATAGTCGAGAAACAGAACGTTTGGTGCTATTACCAGCGAGTTTGATATTTTTATATCATCTTTGTGGTTGTAGGCTATATAAGATATTTTATGTAGGAGGATAGTGGTTTTACCACTACCGGCCACACCTTGCACAATAACGGTACGACCTATGGCCTCGCGTATTATACTGTTCTGCTCCTCTTGAATAGTTGCTATTATATCTTGGAGTTTTTTACCCATTCTCCTCTCAAGGTTCGCTAGTAAAAAGGCGTCAATATTTGCATTCCCGGTCGTTTGCTCGTATATATTTGAGAGTATGCCGTTTGAAATATCAAGCTGCCTTTTCTGTACAAGGTCTCCTGATTGTACTCCAACGGGAGATGTAAAACTAACATTCTTTTCTGGCCCGGAATTGTTGTAGTAAAGATTTGCAATAGGAGCTCTCCAATCAGTTATTACGACTCTTTGTGAATCCTCGTCGAAGTAAGCTTTCTTTCCTATGTAAGAGGTTATGCCGCCTGGTGGAAAATTACTGTCAGCTTTTCTGTGAAAAACAACTTTGCCAAAGTAGGGAGAGTCAAATTGCGTTAGAAGCCTATTATTTATATAGTCTATCTGAAGTTTCGCTAGTCTGTGATATTTGTTATATTCCGACTGCGCAGATGATTTATCATCTCCGGTGCTGTTCTCGACCTGTCGGATGAGATCTTCCAGCTGACTTTCCAGCTCTTTTAATCTGCCAACTTTTAATTTGATTTCTTCTGTAAGCTTTGCCTGTGTCTCTCGCAGGTACTCAACCTCTTCGGGGTATTGTGTGGATTTTCCTTTATCAGAGGGTACTTTTAATATATCATCAATTCGCACAAATAGTGGGTCGAGATATTGTGTTAAATTGAGCATTCTACTATTATAGCATATTTTCATCTATTTTGCTATAATTTAAGGCAATGAGAAAGAGATTATTAGTAATAATTATGGCGCTAGCCGTTTTAACATTATATTTTGGGCTAAGATTTGATCTTTTCGAGTATTTTACACAGCAGTATGAGATTACTCCCGCTCAAGAGCTAGAAAAGGATGAAGAGCTTGAGATCCCTTCTCGTGAGGCTCTTTTGAGTATCAGTTTCGTAACAAAAAACTCTGAATATATCGATTTGGAAGTTGAGGTAGCTAGAACAGAACGGGAAAGAGCCATCGGGCTCATGTTCCGGGAGAGTTTAGATGAGGATAGTGGGATGATTTTTGTATATGAGGAAGACAGTAAAGAAAAGTTCTGGATGAAGAATTGTAAAATTCATCTCGACATGATATTTATTGACAAAACAGGAGTGATAATCGATATTGTCAAATCGGCTCCACCATGCTATGATGAGCCCTGTAAATTTTACGGTCCATCGGTGCCCTACCGTTTTGTAATCGAAACGAACGGGGGATGGGCGGATGGAAAAGGAATTAATATTGGTGATAAGATAAAGATATGATAATGCAACTGCTCGAATTTTTAAAGGATTTGATGGAGGCTGGTGGATATCCAGGCGTGGTGCTTGCTGTGCTTGCTGAGACTTTCATAACGCCAATCCCGAGTGGTGCTATTTTGCCATTTGCAGGGTTTCTTGCCGGTGAAGGGAAGATGAGCGTCCCGATACTTATTTTCATCACTGGATTCGCAAGTTATATTGGCACATTACCTTTTTACTACCTGGGGCATATATGGGATGAGTGTAAAGTTTTAAAGATAACTGAGAAGTACGGCAAGTTTATTTTCATCGATGTTGATGAAGTTAAAGCTGCATTTAAAATGTTCGATAAGTACGACAGGCCACTTATATTTTTTGGTAGATTGATTCCTGTAGTTCGTTCACTTATATCCCTCCCCGCCGGGATTGCCAGGATGAAATTTTGGCAGTTCTCACTATATACAATCGGGGGAGCGTGTCTCTGGAGCTCTCTGCTTATAACTGGGGGCTACTATATGGGGCGTGAGTGGGAGATGGTTGGTGAGATTCTTGATAAATATGAAAATGTTGTTTACGCACTGGTTCTTCTTACTGTGATGGGATATGTGGCTTATAAGATATGGAACAGGAAGAAAAAGCAAATAACCTGTTAAAGCAGTGGTTTCCCGTTCATTTCTGATGGAGCTCTTATGCCCATGAGCTTTAGTGCCGTGGGTGCGACGTCAGCGAGTATACCTAGAGGTAGACGAATTTCCTTGATTTTTCCATTTATAATTATCATCGGAACTGGATTTATAGAGTGCTCAGTATCAATTTCGCCAGTCTCAAGGTCAACAAGCTCCTCAACATTGCCATGGTCAGCCGTGATTATCACCGTGCCATTGTATGCCAGGAATTTCTTAACGAGTCGACCTACACAATGATCGACAACTTCTACTGCAAGTTTCGATGCCTCCAGATTTCCAGTATGGCCTACCATATCTCCGTTTGCAAAGTTTGCAACGATGAAGTTGTAATAGTTTTGCTCTATTCTATTTTCTAGCACCTCTGTCAGCTTGAGCGCACTCATTTCTGGAGCAAGGTCATAAGTTGCTACAGATGGAGAAGAAATCTCTATCCGATTTTCAGCAGGGTATTTTATATTAGTTCCGCCGTTGAAAAAATACGTCACATGAGGAAATTTTTCGCTTTCAGCTATTCTTAATTGCTTCAACCCGTTTTCTGAGATAATCCGTCCAACTGGTAGAGAAATGTTATCTTTTGGAAAAATGATGTTCTGTGGAAAATTTCTCTCATACTCCATCATCCCTGTAAAAAGAAGGTTTTTGTATTCTATTCTGGAAAAGTGGGTAAAGCCATCTTTGCAAAAAGAGTTAGAAAGTTGTATCGCACGATCAGCTCTGAAGTTAAAGAATATTACGCAATCGTTATCTTTAATCGGCTCACTATTTACGACTGTGGGCTCAAAAAACTCATCGCTTATACCGTTTTGATAAGATTCTTCTAATGCTTTTTTCCAACTAGCTGCCTTTTTTCCTTTTAGTTTGGTCAGCAGGTCATATGCTTTTTGAGTTCTATCCCAGTTTCCACCTCTATCCATGGAGTAGTATCGTCCGCAAAGAGATCCTATTATAATCCTTTTATTGTCATTGATGTAGCTGTCTATCTCGCTTAGGTATTTGGAGGCTGACTTTGGTGGACTGTCTCTTCCGTCCAGAAAAAGATGCAGATATATACTTGTTTTTTTATTTATTCTCTTTTCGGATAAAAAATTTATTATTGCTTTTAGATGTGATATGTGCGAGTGCACAGATCCATCGCTTGCACATCCCATTATGTGTATATTGCTATTATTAACCTTGGCGTGCTTCCATGCTTTCTCTAGAGTTTTATTGGAGAAAAATGATTTGTTTTCTATGCTTCTGTTAATGCGGGGCAGGTTTTGGTATACGATTTTACCGGCTCCGAGGTTCAAATGACCGACCTCACTGTTTCCCTTTGTGTCAGGTGGAAGCCCGACTGACTCGGAGCTTGAAAGAAGGTAAGTGTGCGGGTAATTGTTCCAGAGGGTATTCAAGTTAGGTGTTAGTGCTTCAGATATTGCATTTGAAGGACTCTTTGGGGCTACACCGAAGCCATCTAGAATAAGCAGTAGCATGTATTTTGTCTGTGAAATACTTTGCATTATTTCTAATAATATTATATAATTACCAAGTAGTAAAGGATAATTTAATTTTTTATCGAATTTGGTATGAATACTGATGTTATAAACGGGTTTACGAAATCTGGGCATGTAAAGAGAGCGGACGTCAAAGTTGGAGATACAGTTAAGCTTCATCTGAAAATAAAAGAGGCGGGTAAGGAGAGAATACAGATATTTGAGGGTATAGTTCTCTCTATGTCCGGTCAGGGAGCATCTAAAAACATAACAGTAAGGAAAATGTCACATGGAGTTGGAGTAGAGAAAATAATCCCGCTCAACATGCCTGCTTTGGAGAAGATAGAGATAATAAAAAGAGGCACAGTTAAAAGATCAAAGCTGTACTATATGAGAGACAAGATCGGAAAGAAGGCTATGGATGTTTCTCGAGCCGAGAATGTTTACTTTACTGATGAGGTGGAGCAGAAAGAAGAGGAGACGAAGCAGGAGGAAGAAGCAGTAGAAAAACAGACTGAAGAGAAAAAGTAGTTTATTTAAAAGGTAAGCGGGAGTAGTTCAGTGGTTAGAATAGCTGTTTTCCAAACAGTTGGTCGTGGGTTCGAATCCCATCTCCCGCTGATTTGATATTGGTGCTGATTATTAGTTGCCAGTATAATATCTAAGTTAATTTAGATAATTAAATGCCTACAGTGTTTCCGCCGGCAAAAACAAGCAATAAGCCAGGGACAGTATCCAAGCCTGTAAATAACAAACCAAGCAGCACTGCTCCTACATCAGCTGTTGCCCCACCGCCTCCTCAGAGATACAATAATCAACCGTATGGAGCTGGCTGGAATGATCCGTATATGGGAGGGGACTTCGACAATAATTATGGCTCTAACGATTCTGGGAATAGCAAGAGAATGACTCCCGCTGAAAGGGAAGAGATGATCAAGAGGTTGTATCAGGAAGTGCTTGGCAGGGAAGCTACCAGCCGTGACATAAACTATCATAAATATGGTGTTTCAGGTGAGGATGAGCTCAGAAAACAGCTCTTATCGAATCCAGAGCATAAAGAGATGGTTAGTGATGCAAGAAAATATAAGGAATTAAAAGGCAGTTATGATAAAATAGAGAACAGGAATAAGCAGATGGAAGCACAAATCAAGGATCAGATTGAGGAGTTTAAGAAGCTTCTTCAGCTGCTAAATGAGAAAAATAGATATATAGAGAAATTGCGAAGAGAGTTAAATAATCCATATAATATAGCAAAGTAAAATCATGTACGAGTATATAGGTGAAAGAATTAAAAAAACCAGAGAGAGTGAGGGATTATCGCAAAAGCTACTTGGTGTAAAGCTTGGTCTTTCAGATAAGGCCATCAGCTCATACGAAAGTGGACGCACAACCCCTCCGATTGAGACCATGTTTAAGATTGCAAAGGAGTTGAAGAAGCCGATAAGCTTTTTTCTTGAGAGCGAAGAGGATGATGCATCTCTTTTGGAGCGGATTGACAGGATAGAAAGAAGTATGCAGCAGTTTGTCGATGATCTAAGAGTTATAAAGGGTATTGTGGAGAGTACTCAGCCTGTCGATGATGAAGATCCAAATCTTCCTCCAGTCACTACTCCGGTTGAAAATGTAGAGTAAATTGTCATATTAATAAAGTCTGTGAAGAAGTTTTTTCTTATAATTTCATTACTAACTGTTTTTACTATTACAAATTCCTCAGAATTGTTGTTTGCTCAAGAATCAGAAGATACAGTAGAAACACAGACGAGTCGTAATTTTGACATAGACGTTGAGATTGGGACTCAGTCAGTATGGAATAAGACGGTTCCAATTATAGTAAAATTTACTCCCAAGATGGATAATAGAAGCACCGAGGTAAACTTTGATTATTTGCCTGGGATAGAGGTGAGAGAGAATTACAAAAACTTCTTTCCTACTAAGAAGGGAGAAACAGTTTCTGTTGAGGCTATTGTGGTACCGAATAGTCAGGGTGTTTATTTAATAGGCATTGATGTAATAAGCTGGGGCGATTACAACTACATCAACTCAGAGAGAATTAGACTTGAGTTCGACGGCAATCTTGAGCTCGTACCCGTACAGCCTGAGTATACAATTGCAAAAAACATGCAAATCGGAGCTATTTTGGTCGCTACTGCAGGTTTGATGGCTGGGACATTCTTTCTACTCAAGAAGCTTGCCCCGAAGTTTCAGAAGTGGATTAAGCCTGATGTGTACTAGGCATTCTGCCTTTTAAATACCTTATGGACCGCTGGTAAGACTTTTTCAAGATTGAATAGAATAGATATTAAGAACGTAAAAATTAATATCGAGGAAAGCTTAATTGCCATGTCAAGATCTGCCGAGTGCACTCTTGATATTTTAACTTCAGTGTATGAGATGGTCGTTTCACCATCAAGTCCAGTGGCTCCGAGCTCTATTTGATAAGAATCATTATTAAATAAATATACTGGGACCGATATTGATAAGCTTATCTCCTGACCGGGTAGTATGAATTTTTCGCTCTCTTTTATAAGTTTAATAGCATCGTTGTTAGAGCTGATCTTACGAATTATTGTATTGCCGTTGTTCTTAATTTTCAAATTGATTACTGCATTCTTCTCCCAGAATTTTACAGAGGAAATTTCAGAAGATGCGGTGATATTCTTTACTTGTGCGGACGGCTTATTTGCGAGAACCAAGCCGTAGTTTGCACTTTCAGTAGTGGTAAAAGTAGGATACATGGAGTCTTGATCTCTGACAAGTATAGCAATGTGATTTCCAAAAGTATATGGAGAAGAGCTCTTTTCTCTAAGCATTGACTCTAGAGCTGGGTCTTTTATATACCAGTCGCCATTTTCGTCCATGACCTCAAGCCAGTAATGAAAGAATCCTTGGCTGCCATACTCATGAGGTACAAACTGTCCGAAAATCATTCTCGATGGTATGCCAAAATATCTATAGACGGCTATGTGTGTATCTACGAGCTCTTCCAAGGAGAGCTCGTTTCTTTGCTCAAGAGCTTTCTCGGCTCCAATGCGCACGTTGGTAAACTGCTTGTTTTCATTGGATGCCGACTCTGACATCCTTATCCTTTCGAAAAGGTATGAATTTATAGAGTTCCTTATGTTTGTTTTGCCATTGCGGTCAATAAAATCAGTTAACTCTGCAAGGCTCTCTGCATTATCGATCTTCCAATAGCCGGTATTTTCAGTCAGAACGGAGCTGTTTGTTGAAGAGTCTGGATTATTTTCTGCCGTTTTTGTAAGGATAACCTCGCCTGAGACAGTAACTCGAACAGATTCTTGTGGGTTTACGTTGTATTGGAAAAACAGATTTCCAGAAGAGTCTGTGTAAACATTTGTGGGGTTGGGTGTTATATCGTAAAAAGTGAGTCTCTGATTGTGATGTTGGCGAGGGATATTCACTGTTGCGACAAATTTTTCTGAATGATCATCATTTACAAATGTTTTATCTATATCAAAAAGATATGAAAATTGTTCTCCCGCTATCAGTGTGAGGGCATTTGTACCGTCTCGATACCTCTCAATGTCGTGGTAGTGAAGATAAAAATAATCACCGATGCTGTCCAGCTTTGAGTATGGGATAGAGGAGTGTAGAGGCGTTCCAAGTTCGTTTGGGTATACTATTTGAACTGACCTTATATCTAAATCTTCTGCAAGCGCTACCGGTAAGTCGAATCTTGAAGTAGTGGTTTCGCTTGTTAAATTGTTAAAATCAGGAATTTCGAAAAGGGCCTTAAAGCTATATGTAGAGCGATCCCTGATAGTTGCTCCGCCCAGATTTATCACGAACTCAGTAAACTCTTCACGAGAGAAATTTGAGAATTGAAGCTCTTGATTTCCTGAGGACAATAGTGCTTTATCCACATTTCTAAACGGTAGGAAAATGTTGTAATAATTGACTATAGTTGGATAGCTGCTATCGCTACTAAGAGTAACATCCATAGAGATAATAAGCCTTTCCTCCTTTATGGTATAGATGATATCTGAGCTGGCTGTTATTTCAGGGTCGGCAGCGGACTGAGCAGTTAGAGCTTTTTGGTTAGCAAAAGTGATGGCTGTGAAGATAGTTATAGTTAGAAGAGTAACTTTACAGATCGATCTCAATATTTTTCTCGAAAAGCCAGTTAAATTTCTCATATTTCCTTAAGACTTGTTTTACAATAGGTAATTTAGCAGACATCCCATACTTGCTGCCTATGTTCTCCGCCTTTATTCTATAATATTTCCCAACATTTAAAAAGTCGGGATTTTTGACTACTGCTGGCTTAGAGTTTTTACTAATAATGTAGTAGGGGATATTCTCTTCAGCTTCATCTATACGATAGTTACGGGCATCGTACGAGTAGAGCTCACAGGCTATTAGTGGCACATACAGCTTCACGTTTATAAGTTCAAATTTGAAGTTTGGTGGAATTATGATTTTATTGCCGTCACGGACTCTTGATAGATAAATTTTATCCGTCTCAGGGTCTTGCATTAGAATAATCCCACTGCCGTGGGATATCTCTAATATTTTAGGGTAAGACTTAAGGATATACACATGTGTTTTAATATACTCTATCCCTGCTATCCCTGGTTGTATGAGGTAAAAATTTAGTTTTAGATTTTTGCCTTTAAAAAAGTCGTCATGATCTATTGATATATACCTTGAGTAAAAGCATGCCGGACAGTTGATTGTCTGGTTAATAAGATGGTCTCGCAGATCAGCCAGATTGTACTGAACTGATTTAGAAAAGCGGAAGTCTTTGCTTTGGATTTCGTTGTTTTTGAATTGTAGTGGTAAACCGGTTTTTTTCTTTAGATCAATACTTGCCATAAGTGTGATTTCGAGAGTTACATTGAAAGTGCCTTAATGATTTCTACTATGATAAACATTATTATCATATAGAAAAAGAGCCCAATAATTGCATTGACGTCTATTAGTATACCCTCGAAATATGTTGTGCCACCAAGCCCGGCAAGCGGCCGTAAAAAGAGATCTGAATATCGGTAGATAATGTTCGCTAAAGGATTATGTGGGGGAGCGTTTAGAAGCTTAAGGACGATACGTATAGCTATTGTCGTTTCTATGATAGTGATAACTATATATAGAAGTTTCGCTATAATTTTCATGGGAATATTATATCATAAATTATACAAAAAATCAAGTGTGTTTAACATTAAGGCTTTCTGCGTCGCTCTTTTACGATGATATTTGATGAGAAGAAGTTTCTGTCTCTTCTTTTTATATCAAAATTCATCTTTTCTTCGTTGTGGGCAAACTTATATTTATCTCCCTTAATCTTTATATAGTACTCTCCGGCGGGAAGCACAAGAAAAATACGCCCTCTATTATCAGGCTGGACATTTAGCAGGAAGTAGTCGAAGGTTCGATCATATATACTAAGCTCTATATCGGTGATGTACTTTTTATCTTCATCACGTACTGTGCCAAATACCAGTTTATTTTGAATCAGAAAAAGGCCGGACAAAAATATTGATGCAATCATAGTGATAACTAGGATAAGATTGTCATGAGAAAGTCCGAATGAAACTGCTATAGAAACAAAGAATATTAAGAATATGAGTACCAGTTGGAAAATATGCTGGCCGCAGTAATTGTATCTGATCTTTTGCAGTAGATTATTTTTTTTAAGTGAATCTGAATTATCTACTGGTATGTTTATCATTAATTTTGAGGATTCTTCTACGATCAGCGGACCTCCGTAGTAGCAATCTTTATAGTTGTTGTAATTCTTTGCAGGGAAAAACAATCTGCTTGGGAAGGTATAATCTTTGTGTGTCACGTTTATCCAGTATACACCCTTCTCAAGGTCGATATTGAAATTACCATAACCATCAGATACGGAAGTTTTTATGAGTCTGTTCTTTTCGTTGAATACTCTAATTACTGCACCAAATATAGGGGTCTTATTCTTTGTCTCAAATACCGTTTTGGCATTGCTTCTCTTGATCAAAGAGGTATAGAAAATTTTAAAAGGAATCCAGCACAAAATGTAGAGAGAAAGAACGTATGATAGGGTCACAATGAAGAAGCCGATCGGAGTGTCTACTGTCGCAAAAAAAACAGTTCTTATGTAAACTCGGTCATTATCATCCTGTGCAGCTATGTTTAGAGTTAAAGAGTTCTCTAATGGCACTCTTTTTCTAGGTTGAAAAGAGTACACATCTCCTTTTTTTTGTAACTCTTCGTCGTAAAATTGTACTTTATCAGACTCGAATATGTATACGAGATTGGTTTGAGCACAGACTTTCTTAAGTTGAGCGTCTTCAGAACTATCAACTATAAACGAGTAAGCTGAGTCGGTGTAATTTGTAGTATAGCCTAAATCGACCGGATAATCAGGTAGAATACGAACCCGGTTTGATAGTGATAGGTTTTTAAGAGGTGTTTCACAACTTTTAGTTAATGAATAAATAGTAGTAGCGTACCATGCGAGGATAACCCCGCTGACGGTTATGAGAAAAACTATGTTATACAGCGTGAAAGAATTAATCTCTTTTATACTTTTAATTCTCATAATCTTTCGACGTAATAATCCAGCTCTCTCATATATCTACTGACACCGTTTGACCATGGATGCGTCGGCTCTTGCGCGCATGGAGGACAGTATGCTGGCTCTATTTGCCTTGGTGTAAGATTGGTGCCGTAACCGACAGCAAGTCCTCTGGTCACACTCTCTATGCCTTCACCCCAGCTACTCCAACTACTCCATGTCCTAGCACCGGTTTCTGTGCGTCCTCCCCGCCATCCCCATGCGTTATTGCTGTTTCTAGGAGTTATACGTCCGAAGGCTGACTCTACACCAGATATTGCTACGACAAGTCTCCAGTCCAGCCCGTATCGATCTGCTTCATTGACGAATACATCTGCATAAGGATACATCGGAGAGTTGTAGTCTAGGAGGAAATTTTTGGTCGCTACAATGCGTGGATCTGTATAAGAAACATTGGTATATCCTGCGACCATTTTTTCAGTTGATTCTACTGATATACCAGATCCGAAGCCTGCCGTGTGTGGATAATATTTATGTACAGGGGAGAGTGTTTTCGCTATGACAGTATTTTCTTGATATATAAGATTGCCGACTCTATTTTTAATGAACTGCTCGACCGTTGGAGATAAGTAAAAAGAATAACCTATAACGGAGAGGATAAACAGCGAAATCTTTAAAATCGATTTGTAATTTTTCATGATCTCCCGTAAAATATGTCAGAAATCTTAACGTTTCATTAAATCTATGACGCTATTTTACTTTGTAAATTGCAGGAAGTCAAATATATGAACTTTACTCACCTTCATCTTCATACCGATTTCTCTCTGCTCGATGGGGTGACTCAAATTCCACAACTGGCTGAGAAGATAAAGAGTGAGAAGATGAAAGCTTGTGCGATAACTGATCACGGCAATATGTACGGTGCTTACAGGTTTTTTAATGCTATGCGTGCAGCCGAGATAAAGCCTATAATTGGCTGCGAGATATATGTCGCTCCCAGGACAATGCAGGATAGAGACCACGGTATTGATAACAAGTATTACCACATGGTTTTGCTGGCAAAAAATTTCAATGGTTACAAGAATCTTATAAAAATAGTATCTGCCGGGCATATGGATGGGTTTTATTACAAGCCTCGCGTCGATTACGAGCTGATAAAAAAACACAGCAAAGATCTGATAGCACTGTCAGGCTGCCTTACAGGAATTATCAGTCGACCACTTCGGCAAAAGAATGAGAAGCGTGCAATTGAGAATCTTGAGAAGTACAGGGAGCTCTTTAAAGATGACTTTTATATCGAGATGCAGCGTAATGGATTAAAAGAGCAGGAGATAGTTAATAAAAAACTGATTAAATACGCTAAGAAATACTCACTTCCTATGGTCGCAACGTGTGATAGTCATTACATAGAGAAGGATGACTTTGAGCTTCAAGAGATATTGTGGGCAATCTCCGACGGCAATACTATGTTTGATCCAAACCGTCGTAAGATGGAGGAAAATGAGTTTTATGTTAAAACTCCAGCCGAGATGATAGAGCTCTTCAAGGATCTTCCTGAGGCGATTGAGAACACACAGGTAATTGTTGACAAAATTGAGGAGTATGACATCAATTTGGGTAGAGTCGAGCCTGTTTTCCAGATCGAGAATCTGCCTGATTATAAAGAAGGAGTTGATCACAAACAGTTCGTGAAAGAGAGATTGAAAAACATGTCGTACGATGGAGCAAAGCAAAAGTATGGTGAGATGACTGATGAGATCAAGGGGAGAATTGACTATGAGCTTAAGGTAATCGACGATAAAGGGTACAACGATTACTTCTTGATCATGCATGATTTTGTTGATTTCTGTAGGAAAAACGGTATTGTTACTGGCATGAGAGGCTCCGGTTGTGGATCTGTCGTGGCGTACTGCATGGGCATTACACATGTGGAGCCGTTTGAGTGGGAGCTGTATTTTGAGCGGTTCTTAAACTACGAAAGGGCTGACCCACCAGACTTTGATATCGATGTGGCTGATGATAGACGTGATGAGCTTATTAATTATGCTATAGAAAAGTACGGTGTCGAGTGTGTGAAGCAGATAGGGACTTTTAGCAAGCTGATGACACGCCAGGCCATACGTGATGTCTCCCGTGTGCTCGGTATCGATCTGGAAATTGCTGACAGGCTTTCAAAGCTAGTGAAAGTAGTTTTCGGTAAATCGAAGTCTATCGATTACATGATAGAAAACGATACAGAGTTCGCAGAGATAATCCAGTCATCACCGGAGCTTCAGAGGATGGCAGACATTGTGCGTAAGCTCACAGGTGTGCACAGAGGGGTTTCTACGCATGCTTGTGGCGTCGTTATAACTCCCGAGCCTGTTGTTGAGTACTGCCCGATACAGCGGGATGCACACGGTAGCGGTTTTGGCATGACTCAGTACGAGATGTTCGATATAGATCCTATGGGGCTTATCAAGTTTGACTTTCTTGGGCTTAAGAATCTCTCTGTGATCGGTCGTACCATCCAGACCATAAAGGCAACAAAAGATCCGGAGTTTGATTTGGCAAATATTGATTATAAAGATAAGAAGGTGTTTGATCTTATTAAGAGAGGTGATACTGTAGGTATTTTCCAGATGGAGGGTGGCGGAATGAAAAAGGTTATTTCTGATTTAAAACCGGAGAGCCTTGAGGAGATTTGTTATGTGCTGGCGGCGTATAGACCTGGTCCAATGGGGTTTATTCCTGAGTATGTTGCAGTAAAGAGGGGAGAGCAGGAAGCCGAGTATCTTGTAGATGAGATGAAAGATGTGCTAGAGGTTACTAATGGAGTAATAACGTATCAGGAGCAGGTTATGAAACTGCTAAATATTCTCGCCGGGTATGAGCTTGGTGCTGCGAGTATTGTTATGAAACTGATGAGTAAGAAGAAAATGGATAAGCTTGAAAAAGAGAAGCCAAGATTTATAGAGGGTGGTTTAAAAAAGGGTTTTGAGAGGGATATTCTAGAAGCAATCTGGGAAAAGCTTGTTCGTTTTGGTGATTACGGATTTAATAAAGCACATAGCTCATCGTATGCACACGTGTCTTACTGGACCGCATACCTTAAGGCAAATTACCAGTTCGAGTTTATGTGTTCATTACTGGAGTCAGATCTGGAGAAGTTTGATCGTCTCGTTATCGACATGGAAGAGTGCAGGAGGCTTGGTATAAAGGTGCTTCCGCCTGATGTGAATAAAAGCTACCACTACTTCAGGGTCGAAGATGAGGTGAACATCAGGATTGGACTTGCTGCCATAAAAAATGTCGGCATCGAAGTTTGCAAGGATATTGTTAAGGAAAGAAAAAAGAGTGGAGATTATCTGAATCTTGACGATTTCTTATATCGCACAGTCAAATTTAATATAGGCAAGAAAACTGTCTTGTACCTAATACAGGCCGGTGTACTAGATAGATTTGGAAATAGAGGTGGGCTTATGGAAGTACTCGAGAATTTGTACGATTTTTATAAAAAGAAAGTGGAGGTGGAAGCAAGCGGACAGAGGGGTCTATTTACTAAGCCAGGTGAAAAAAGGATAAACATTTCTGTTGCATCGAAAATACCAACCGATAAGAAGCTGAGTGTCCTAGAGAAGCTGGAGTTTGAGAAAGAGCTGCTAGGGATATATATCAGCAGTCATCCATTAGATCAGTTTGAAGATTTCCTTCTATCTAAGGGTGTCATAAATGTAAGAGATCTTGAGCATTATAAAGATGGAGAGCTAGTACTCGTCGGTGGTTATATCACCAACATTAAGAGAATCACTACGAAAAAAGGTGATAATATGGCATTCGTGAGTTTAGAAGATAAGACGGGAATCGTAGACATAGTAGTTTTCCCTAAAAGTCTTGAGAAGATGCAGGCTGAGTTTGTCAGCAATGCTCCTGTACTTTTTGCAGGCAAGGTTAATCGCAGGGATAGTCGACTTAGTATACTTGCCAGTAAAGCAAAGGCTGTTGATACAGCGAAACACATTACTAAATTTGATGGAATAACCTTTAAAATCAGGGAGTATCATACCGAGGAGCAGATCGAAGAGCTGAAAAACTGCATAAAAAAGAACGGTGGTGATAAAAAGGTTAAGATCATTAATTACAAAGATGGTGAAAACTCAATATTTATGCTTAAACACAAAATCTGTCAGACGGATAAAATAAGGGAGCTCCAGGAAATTTTCAGGTAATTTACATAACACATGCGTAACAAATTTGCCATGCGCGAGATAATTGAACAAAAATTGCAAATCTTACCAAAAAGCCCTGGTGTATACAAGTTCCTTGATGGGGACCGGAAGATATTGTACATAGGAAAAGCGGCTAACCTCAGGCAGCGCGTTAGTTCATATTTCAAGGAGGCGCATGTGGATCGTCCGCATATAATTCCTATGATATCAAAAATACACGACATTGAGTATGTAAAGACTGTCAACGAGGTTGATGCTCTAATACTTGAAGCTGCACTCATCAAGAAACACCAGCCTAAATATAATGTCGATCTTAAGGATGATAAGAGCTTTGGCTGGATATACGTGTCAACTAGAGAGAGAATTCCGCAGGTGAAGATAGTTAGATCCATAAATAAGAAAGATTATAAGGGTGGCAGATTGTTTGGGCCGTATCCGCACGGCATGACAATACGTCGTGTGTATAAGTATATTCGTAAGATCTATCCTTTTTGTAACTGCAAAAATGATAGAGAAGAGCTACTGTACAATCAGATTGGTCTTTGTCCGGGTCCAAACATTGGCGAAGTCCCCCTGGACGAGTATAAAAAGCATATTGGTAAACTGTGCGATTTTCTTAATGGCAAGGTCGCTTCTCCGATAAGAGATCTTGAGAGAGAGATGAGGAAGCAGACCGAAATAAAGAATTATGAGAAGGCTTCTATCTTGAGAGATAAGATTAACGACTTGCGGTATATCACTCAAAAAATAGATATCGATCATCTCAGTACAGAAAGAGATTATAAGATAAAGCGTCGTGCTCTTTTAAAGAAATCAAATATGGAGCTCGCAAAGGAGCTCAACTTGGAGAAGATTAATCGGATAGAGTGTTACGATATATCGAACATGGGTGGAGATTTCTCCTATGGATCTATGGTAGTTGCAAATAGTGGTGTAATTGACTCATCTGATTACCGTGCTTTTAAAATTAAGGATGTAGAAGGTGCGGATGATTACGCTTCTCTTGGTGAAGTTTTGCAAAGGAGGCTGTCCCATATTAAAAAAAGTGACGAAACTGATACGAGTTTGTCTATGAGACCTGATATTATTCTGCTTGATGGTGGGAAAGGGCAGGTCAATTCTGCAGCTGGCGCAGTACCTGATGATATTATCCTCATGGGCATAAGCAAAGGACGCAAGTTTAAAAGGGCGGGCGGACGCAAGCGTAATCAGTACTGGCTTCGAGTAATCGGTGAGGATGGTAAAAAGGAAGTGCAGCAGATAATACTAAAGAGTGATTTTATACTGGTGAACCTCAGAGATGAGGCACATAGATTTGCCATAAAATTCTATAGACGCTCCCACGGTAAAAATCTAATTAAAGAGTGATTACTGAAATCGATTTCACTTGACGGGCTATCGCAAACAAAAGTAGAATCTCCTTAATATTAATTTTTTACCAATTATGTGATGCAAAAACAGCAATTACATACATGGCAGATGCTTCTGTTAAAAAAACTAAAATTTGCCGAGTCAGCGAGGTTTCGTGATTTGAAAATTGAGGGTGTCACCACAGATCATCTGACTTATCACATAAACACGCTTCTGAAGAGCGGATTTGTGCTTAAAGATGAAGAGGCAAACTACACTCTATCCAAAGAAGGCAAACAGTTTGTGGGGCGGATGGAGGATGAAACTGCCACTATAGAGCAACAGGGAAAGAGATGTGTGCTTGTGCGGATAACTAAATTTACTAAAGATAACCAGAAAGAGTATTTACTGAACAAAAGATTGAAGCAGCCATTTTTTGGCTATTACGGATTTCATACGGGAAAAGTTCGTCAGGGCGAGGCAATAATGGATGCGGCGAAAAGAGAGCTTCTGGAGGAGACTGGTTTGAGAGCTAAGTTACATTTAGCTGGGATTACACATTATATAGATTACAGTAAAGAAGGGGAACTTGTTAGGGATATATACTTTTATGTTTTGAATGGATACGATCCAAGTGGAGATCTAATCGGTTTGAATAAAGAGGAGGGTCTAGAGAATAGATGGATGAATGAGGAAGAAATTTTTAAAGAGGAGACTTTTCCCGGGTTTTATGATGATGATGAACTGAGCTGGCGAAAAATTTCACCATTAAAAGAGCAGATAAGGCTCCCATTGATCTTTGAGGAAAAAACCCGTTTTTTAGATAAATATTAGGTCTATCTCCCCAAATAAAACTTGCAACCTATGTCAATGCTCATTGACATAGATTCGCTGTTGTGTTAAAATCCATCTCACAATGAAAAGTCATTATAAGAAAATAGACCAGTCAAGCGATCTTCTTAAATGTGTCTGTGAGCCGACTCGTGTAAAAATTTTGTATTCTCTGACTCAAAAAAACGTTTGCGTATGTAATCTCGCAGCGCAAATAGGGACAACTCATAATCTGGTTTCTCATCACTTAAAGATCCTATATCAGACGGGACTTTTAAAGAGAAGAAGACAGGGTAACAACATTTTCTATTATGTGCCCGATGAGAAAAAGAATATCGTAGAAAACATTTTTGAGGTGGTAGATATAAATTAAATTTTTTATAAAAAATTATGGAGATCAAAGTTTTAGGGTCCGGGTGCCCTACATGCAAAACTCTTTATGAGCTTGTGCAGGATGTGGCTAAAGAGATTGGCCTTGAGGATGAGGTACTCTATGTAACTGATATTACGGTACTCATAGATGAAGGAGTAGACACTAGCCCAGCATTAAAAATAAATGATAAAATCGTATGTGCGGGCAGAGTGCCATCAAGAGAAGAGGTTAAGAAGTTTCTCGCTACAAAATCAGTCTGTGTTTGTAAATGTACAGCTGATTGCGATTGTTCTGACGTCTGTGATTGCGATGAAGAGTGTGTATGTGAAGATGGGAGTAGGTGCGATGAGAATTGTGTGTGTGGGGAGATAAAAGAGGATGTGGAGGTTGTGGAAGTTTGTAGATGTAGTTGCGGACCTTGTTAGAGCACTTATCATTTTTTGCACGAGGGGTTATAAAAACTCTTATAGATATATTCGGCCATTAAATTTTTTAATATCTACATAAATGCTTAGTAAAAAACTTCTATTTATAACCGCAACATTTTTCATCGTATTAATTATAGGTTTATTTGGTAGACTGCTTAAGAGAGGAAAAAATGGTGTGATAAATGTCCTTGTGGTAATTTCAACTTTGCTGATGATTACTAATTTCGCAGCTACACCTGCTCATGCAGTATGTCCTGTTTGCACTGTAGCTGTAGGCGGTGGACTTGCAATATCTAGATATCTGGGAATTGATGATCTGATAGTAAGCGTATGGATTGGGGGCTTAGCTCTTTCTATGACGCTGACTATTGCTACCTTTATTAGCAAGAAATTTAAATTGCAGAAACGCATTTCTATACCGCTCTCATTTGTGCTGCTTTATGGGTTGCTATTTTTTACATTAGATGCTCTTAATATTACAGGTTTAACACTGAATAAAATATGGGGGATTGACAGGATAGTTGCCGGGACAATTATAGGAACAGTAATATTTTCTTTGGCAGCTAAATTGCACTTTTATATTAAAAAAGCGAATGGGGATAAAGTGTACTTTCCCTTTCAGAAGGTAGTGATCCCTGTGACAGCACTCGGGTTGGTTAGTTTAGTTCTTTACATTTTAACTAAATAAGTTCTTAAAAAAACATTTATGGCGAAAGAAGTAAATATCGATGATGTAAATAAGCTGGTAAGCAAATACGATGAGCTGAAAAAAGATAATAAACTTGATCTATCTGCGGATGCGGATCTCACAATAGCTATAATGAATCTAATAAGCATAGAGGAGCATCTGTTTTTTACCGGAGCGAAGACAAAAAAAAGTAAATATTATCATGTATTGCGTGAAATCAGAGAAATGCGAAAGCAGCTACTTGGTAAAATAATTACTGAGTATGAGGGAGAGGTCTGGTGCATTAGCAAGCATCTTTTGGCTTCCAGCTACAGATTAATGGAGTACGGTACTAAGCATTTAGGACGGGGTAACGATGAGCTTGCACAGGAGATGTTTGAGAAGTCGTATAATCTGTATTCGCTTTTCTGGGGACTTGTTATGGGTATAGTAACTTCGGATGAGGGAGAAAAGTAGTATGGATAATATTAAAAAGAAAAAGAAGGAAAAAATACTCAGAAAGAAGAGTGAGGAGAATGTCAGAGAAGTCAAAGAGAGAAATGAGGAGAAAAATGATTTATGGACAAAGCTTGGCAACTTCGTTAAGGATTCCGTTGACTGTTGTTTAGAGTAATGGAAAGTTTTTTTATCTCAGATTTGTAGATATAAAGCTCCAAAGTCTGTTTGAGCTCTCATTCTCTCCGTACTGCTCCATAAGAAAAACCACTTTCTTGTCGTAATGAATAAGTAGCATTACTTTAACGGGAAGCACAGTTTCTTCTGCATAATCGATGGCCTGTCCACCTTGCTCTTCAATGTCTGTAATATTGTCTTCCATGCTAATCTCAAGCGGGTCCACTCTTCCTGTGAGAACGCTACCGAACGCCAAACTCTCGAAATCGTGCTGAGTAAACTGGTATTGCCGCACTATCTCTATCTCTTCCATATACCGTTCAAGATTACCACCCTTATAAAGGGCGACGGGGAAAAGATTGACTCGTCCACTTTCTCCCTTTATTCTAAAAGTAATTCCAAAAATCTCAGATATCAACGGCTCTTCATTCTCTATTGAAAAGTAGCTTGCTGTCATATCACGTTCAAGCTGTAACTGCCAAGGATAGTTTGGAAGTAAGCTGACACGTTTAGAATCCTCAATAATCTTCTCAATCTCTTTCTCATAGGCCACCTGCTCTGCCAGACCTGTGCGTGCCTGTTCATCAGTAATTTTATGATACCAGATGTCGTTGATCTGATTGTAGATACGTACTCCGGTCCCTTCATCCTCCTTTTGCCAGTAAAGTCCGTACTTTTGGGTGCTTGATTCTGTTGCTACTTCCTGAACAAAGCTCCATCCAAAATTTTGCATGCTGTCCATATAAAACTGCTTGGCGTCATTGTAAGATTTAGGCGGAACCAAGCGATATATCGAGTATCCTTTCGACAAAAATTCTTGAACTGCCAGCTCTTCTATTGTGTCAGGGAAGATAAATTCTGATTGGGGAAATTGCGGTATATCGTCAAAGCCTATTACAGTGCCTTCGAGATACTGATCGTCGTTTATCGACGGCTTCTCCCTTATGCGGAGTACCAGTTGGATTAGTGCCCCGATAAGCAATAGTGAAGATAGTATTAGAAATGGAGTTAGTATTACTCTTGCGATATTTTTCTTTAAAGAGGAGCGATCAAGATTAAATATTGATCTTTTACGGTTTCTTTTGCGCGGCGACCGTGAGCTGAGCCCTGTGACCTTGCCGGGTTTGTACGGTTTGCTCTTTTTTTTCTTTGAGAAAAGCTTAAACATTATGGTATAATTTACTATGGAAACAAGTAAAAATCAAGTAAAGCACAATATATGGCTTGCACCGCTTGATGGGTGGACAGACTGGCCTCTTAGACAGATGCTACACGAGGATTCGTGTTACGTTCCTGATATGTATTTTACTGAGTTTGTTCACGTCCAGTCACTAATAAGGGACATATACAATAACAAGCGGATTCTTTTTCGAAAAAACAGCAAGGATGAGCACAAGCCGTTGATCGCACAGCTTTACGGTCAAGACGGCAAGGCTTTTTACGACTCTACAAAGAAGCTTCTCAAACTCGGTTATTCAGGTATAGATATAAATATGGGCTGTAGTATTAAAAAGATCGCTCAGAGAGGTGATGGGGCAGGATTGATTAGAGATAGAGATAATGCAGTAAATGCTGTGCGAGCGGTCAAGCAAGCTGTACTAGACACAGGAATAGCGGCGACAGTATCTGTTAAAACGAGACTCGGCTTTGAAACCGATGATGGAGAAGTGTGGCTTTCACAAATCGCAAAGGAGGGTGTTGATTGGATAACTTTGCACGGGAGGATATATAAACAGGCATTTGGTGATAAAGCCGATTGGGAAAGAATAGGGCAGGTTGCAAAGCATTTAAAACAGCGATACTGTTTTGATAGGCTTATTGGAAATGGCGACATAGAGAGTATTGAACAGGCGAAGAAATTGCAGGAGAAATACGATCTGTACGGCTGCATGATTGGAAGAAACTTTCGTGCATTTTTAGTCGATGAGAGTAGACCACTTGAGGATCAAAGGGCTGATATGACTCGTTCACTTATAAAATATCTACGACTTCACCGTGAGAGCATGATGGAGTTTTTTAGTGAAGAGAAAACCGCATACGATTTCACTAAGAAAATTAGTTTGATGATGCTTAAGCAGTTTGAAAATGTAAAGCCTCTTAGAAATAAGCTGGTACTTGCTGACGGATATGCTGCTGCGATCGGCGCCTTAGAAGATGAACTGGAGAATCTTAGTTAAGATTTTTTATTCCGTATCCGATTTCCGGCAGTATTGCAAAGCCTCTTTTCTCGTAATACTCTCTGGTTCCTACGGATGCTATTACTCCAAGCGATTTGCATCCCTCTTCCGTAACAATTTTCTCTGCCAGCTGTATCAGTCGTATACCAAATCCACTGTGCTGAGGGGCAGATCCGGACTTCTCAGATATTCTAAGAGATTTGCCGTATACATGCAATTCTCTAATCATTGCATCAAATGGATACATTTGAGATTTTCCGGCTGAACCCTTGTAAATTGAAAGCCGCAAAAAGCCAAGAAGTTTTTCTTTGTTTAGATCCTGCATTTTTTGCGGCGTTCTTATTAAGCCCTTCTGTGTGAACTGGATAAAGTACTCGTTACTCACGGCTGTTTCAAATTCTATCACGGATACCTCTGGTTGATCAGTTTCGATTAGAGATGTTCTCCTTATCTCGCGGCATCTTATACATTGACATGCCTTATTTTCAGCAAAAAGCTCTCTTTGCACATCCTCTCTTATATTGCTTCGGGCAGTTCCTTCTACGATGTACTCTGCAGGGATATCACGAAACACCCTGGAAATACGACAGTAAGTAGGAACAGATTGCTTACACTCTTTAAGCAGCTGTACGAGCTGTTCATGTTTGTAAGGTTTAAACCCTCCCTTCTTATATACTTGATAAAGCGGTGCTGCTTGGATAAGTGCGCACGGATAAATTTTAAGCTCATCCGGTCTGATATTAATATTTTCAAAAAGCTTCTTGAAGTCATCAAGATCCTTATCGAGCGAGCCTCCGTAAAGATTACACATCCAGTGTGCTTGTATCTTAAATCCATTTGCCCTGAGTAGGTTAAACGCATCCTGAGTGCTACTTACCATGTGTCCACGATTATTTTTAGCGAGTAGTTCATCGCTGAGTGATTGTATCCCCAGCTGCACTTTAGTTACTCCAAATTTCCTGAGATTTATGAGAGAATCGAGATCAATCTTGTCGGGACGGGTTTCTATGGACATGCCGATGCAGCGATTTTTCGCCTTTTTGTTGACATCCTGAAGTTTGTACAAATTTTGATACGTATATGTTACGAGATTGGCAGTTCTTATGTTGGATTTATTAGGAAAATCATTGAGCGCCTCGTAAATACGGGAGATAAACCATAGCTGATAATCTGTCGGGTAATCATGCCAAGTTCCCCCTGAGATAATAATCTCTATTTTATCTGTATTGTGCTTGTTGTCGATGTAGGTCTGGATACGGTGCTGTGTTTGTATATACGGATCGTACTCCAGTGCTACAGCTCGCTGTATTCCTGGCTCATTGGACAGATAGCTTTTTGGTGACCCTTCTTCTTTTGGGCAGAAAAGGCAATTGCCACTGCATTTATAAGGTTTGGTGAACAGTGTGACTGGGGTAACTCCCGAGATTGTGCGAGTGGGTTTCTTCATAATTCTTATATCTCCTTAAAATCCTCGCTAATCGAAAAGCTCCTTTCTGCAATATTGTCCTCGCCATCGATAAATCGTATTAGAACTCTATTTCTTTCAAACGCAATAGGGTCATCGATATTTAGCTGGTACTGGTCAAAAAGCTTTTCATCTGTGATTTTAAAGTCGCTATAGTAAGGATTGGTTGCAAACTGGTATGTCTGCAAAGAGGTCAGTGATATAGAACGGCACATTTTGGGGTTGATCCGTTCAGGCTTTTCTTTATCATAAACGACTGTTCTGTCACACGTTACCAGCCATTTACTGTCATTTGAAATCTTGAAGTAAGGCGAAGTCGGTATGTAAACAGTAGACTGTTGATCAATATTTAATAAAAAAGCGTGGTAACATTCCGTTCCGCATCCTTGACCTAAAAGAAGATATTTATTTTGTACTGTAGCGAGTAAGGTCAGTCCTTTATGGCTTTTGTTGCCGTATATATTTTGCCATACTCCATCCCGTTGAGTATAGACGCATGATGCCCACAGATTAAGATTATTCTCATTAGGAAATAGCTGTAATATGATCTTTTTTCTGTTAACTGTGTGGCTTACATCGCCCTCGCTCGCTGTGTAAGTTGGCGGGCATGGATTGTCGATATTATCGCTCTCGCTGCTCTGGACCATGTCTGCCAGCGGTTGTGAATTGTTAATCTCCAAGGAAAGCTCCTGGAGTAGTGCGTTACGCTCTGATTTATGATTTTCAATCTTATTTTTAAGGCTCTTTAACTGACTTTGCTGTATCGCACAGATTGCCCCAAGAGCGATGCTTGTTAAAAAGAGTAGAGATGTGATACCGATAAGAGCCTTTTTTTTGTTTAGATTTTTTAGTGAATTCATTTTTATATCTTGCGGGACTAGGAATCGAACCTAGATTCTCGGCTTCAAAGACCGGTGTCCTACCATTAGACGATCCCGCACTGTACGAATTATTCCCCAAATTATACCATAAGTCACCACAGTTTGTCTTGACATGTCAGCCCTTTAAAGATATCATTAAAATAATATAAATTACATACCGTGCAATTTATTATGAAGGAATCTGATGTTACTCGACTCACAGAGCTGATGGAAAAGAGGGTATCCTTTTGGCACAACTTTCTAATGGGGATCGTCAATGGAGTAGGCAGTGTCATCGGAGCGACCCTTATCGGCGGCGTGGTCGTTGGACTGATCCTTTCAAATATTGACAAACTTGAGGAGATACCATTTCTAGACGAGCTGATTAATCCGTCAGAGGTGGAAGAGTTACTTGAGGTCAAAAATGTTTAGTATTGACGCGAATGATTTTCAGAAAGTAGCACTGAGCTCAATTTTCATGTTTTAGTCACCCAGTGCCCCTCATTTTCTAGTAGAAAAGCTCTCGGATTTTTATCTCTGTATAGTTCCACCAATCTCCGTACTGTTCTAGGTAGTCGTTGATTATTACAGTGCCTCTTCTATAGTCATCTTCTCTACTTCCAACTCCGTTGTTAAAATCTATTGATGCACTACCCTCGTCTCTTGATTTACTGCTAATCGTCCATCCAGCACCTTCAAGCTGCTCAACATACCACTGAAACGCTTCTTCTGCGTTAGAAGAAGTATAAATAACAACCTCGACAGAGTGATTTTCTGTATAGGAAGATTTGTTGATTTTTCCTCCAGATACAGGAATGTCATCGGCGAACTGTGTTGATATAAGGTCGTCGTCTACAGTATCCTCATCTACAGCGGGATATTCACTTATCTCTACAGCATTTTCTTTGTCAGTCTCGTCGATAATCTCCTGATAATCTATTTCACTTACCGTTTTTCCGATCTCTTCGAGTTCATCTTGAGCTTTGTTTACAAGCCCGCCCAGAACAAAGTAGCCTACTCCTCCACATAGCAGTCCTAGGGCCAAGAGAATACCCAAGACTATGAGTACGGTCTTACCTGCCGACTTTTTTTGGGGTTCGTTGCTTTTGTTCGGTGCCTCCTGTGTGGTCTTTTGATTTTTTTCTTCCATGAATTATTTATTATAAAAAATTATTTATCTAAACTTTAGCATAAAATATGGCGATATGCAAATTCATTTTTTATTTGTATACCGACGGTTGTTATGACTGCACGTGTGATGGTATAATTCCTCTGATAAAAAAGAAATAAATTCTTACGGAGTTCAAGATCATGAATAATCAAGTTACGGTTCCTGTTACAATTGTGATACCTACAAAAAATGAAGAGAAAATCTTGCCACGACTTCTCACAAGTATAAATGAGCAGACATATCCTCCTAGCGAGGTGATAGTTTCTGATGCTTTTTCTACTGATCGTACGAGGGAAATTGCCCGTGAGAATGGAGCAAAAGTTGTCGGTGGCGGGATTGTTTCGGTCGGCCGCAACAACGGTGCCAAAGCAGCGGAAAGTGAGCTGCTCTTCTTTATGGATGCCGATGCAAAGCTCCCGGATAAACTATTCCTTAAGCGAGTATATGATAAATTTAATAAATCCGGTGCAGATATAGGCTCTACGCTTTTTAAAATAGATGAGGAGTCAAAGAAATATCCCGTGGCACTGTTTTTTTACAACTCATATGTGCTCTTGAAATTTATAAGTGGGCTTTCCAGGAAGCCATTTATCGAGTCAGGACTTTTTCTGATAACGACAAAGGAAGCTTTTAATAAAATTGGCGGCTTTAAGGAGATCAAGCACGGAATTCCTGAGGATCTTGAGTATATGCTTCACGGCATCAATCTTGGATTGAAGTATAAAGTTCTTAATATCCGCATAATTGGCTGTGCACGCCGTTACCATAATATATTTTTCTCAGTCAAGACTTTTATAGGGGCGATACTGTGTGGCTGGGTAGTGAAATTTAATCTTTATGATAAGGAGAGATTTGTGGATCTATCGTCGAGAATGTATGGTGAGCTTGGAGGTGATGCAGATAAGGAGCGTAAGGATAAGATTCTTGCTATGAGGGAGAAGATGTGGGACAGTAAGCTTGTTGATACCGGTCGGAAACTTAAGGTTGCACGAGTTGCCACAATTGTTACTGCGGTCGTTGGGTCGATTGCTGGCCTTGGCTTGATCGCTAGAGCTGTTTCAAGCCCAAAAAGGGGGGGGAGAGAGTAGGAGTGGTGACCAGGTTTGAGGGGACTTGACTTCATAGGCGGGATCATCCTATAATATAGGGTATGGATACTGATAAAAACTTCGTAGAGGCATCTGGCGATGTAAAATTTATTTCTAACCATAAATTTCTTTGTGAACAGGGTTTAAAGCTCATCTCTGGAAAGGCTTACCGACAAGAAGATCATTCTAATCAAAATCCTATTGGTATTCATTGCGAGTATTATTTCCCTAAGATTGAGGGAGAAATTGGCACTCTTATTTATATCCAAGATGATTATGTAATGGCATTCCCTTATTATGATACACAAGGTCACCGGAGGGAACTTCGCGTCGAATTAAAGGCGAATGGTATGGTTGCAGTATTAAGTGATCACTCGGGAAGCTTGATTAGAATGGTGTATTACCACCGTGACGGGGGAATTGCAGAGTTGTCATTTAATGGCGGTAATACAATGCATATTACTGATCCCAGCGGAATCTTGGGAACGCAACTAACGGCAGTAAATGTCTCGCCTGATTGTGATCTAGACGAAACTCCTGGAGAGGCAATAGGCTATTTTTAATGGAATTTATGGCCTGATTGATTAAAAATTACTTAAGAGGTACAATTTTCTTAACAATGGAGAAACCCGGTAAAGTAATAATGCCAATTTTATGGGTCCTAGCTATACTTCTCGTCCTGGGAACGCTTTTATTAATGATCTCTGGTGTATTTAAATACTTCGTCCTTGGCTTCATACTGTTCTCATTCTCATTTTTCCTATTACCTCCTGTGGCGTCTTCGCTTGCAAAGAGAATCAGGTGGAAAAGAATAATTACAATTCCTGTACTCTATGTGCTATTTTTTCTGTTTTTCTTTATCCTAATTATAATTGGGGCTGCTTCACAGGTAAAATATGCCAACAGAGTAAATCCTACCTCATCAAGCAGTACCGTGCAGCTTCCGGTTCAGACAATCAGATATAGCTGCTCCGACGACATTAGAGAAGTAAAAATTAATGGGGAGTCATTGGACGAGGCCGAGCTGGAGGAGCTTTGCACATCCGGTTATAAAGTAAGAGTGCTTGGAGGAAAGAATGTTTTTGAAATACTATTTATTGGTGAGAAAGAAGGAGTGATTGTCAAGCAGGTAGAACTCCTGACTATCAACTTTGAGGAAGAGCTTTTTGTTACAAATTATATTGCTGAGTTGAAAGATCAAATCGTGCAAGTGAGTTCGATGATAGATCAAATTTCAGAACATGGGGGAGAAGTTCCAGAAGAAATAGTTGACGGACTACCGGAAGTAGATAGTATTAACAGTGCAGCTGAGGTTTTATCGTATAAGGTGCAGATAGCTCGAGTTGCACAGGAAGTTGAGGAGCAGCTGGAGAAGGCAAAGGAGGCAACATATGAGATTATCGCTGTAGTTGATGGAGATACAGTAAAGATTATGTATGAGGATGAAATTAAGACAGTTAGGCTTATAGGAATCGATACTCCCGAGACGGCCCATCCCAACAAGGAGGTTGAGTGCTTTGGGCAGGAAGCTGCAGATAAAATGCGTGAGTTGGTTGAGGGCAAGCAGGTTAGGATATCTTTTGATGATTCACAGGATCGTATTGATAAATATGCAAGATTACTACTATATCTTTGGGTCGAGGATACATTTATAAATTCGGAGATGATCAAGCAGGGCTACGCCTATGAATATACATATAAACTGCCTTACAAGTATAAGGAGGAGTTTAAGACGGCTCAGAGCAAGGCGGAAGAATCAAAACTGGGCTTATGGGGTGATGCTTGTGCATGCGAGCAAAAAGAGCTCGCCAGCGATTGCTCTGGATGTAATAAAAGAAAAATTACTTATCAAAGATGGGACTGCTCGACATATGAGGGTGAAGTTACAGATGCAGGTTGTATGCTAAACTGTCCCGCCAAGTCTTTAACCTCAACCTCTTCTCCTAAAAGCACTGTAGATACACCTACAAATACAAAAAGTGCATGCTGTAAGATCTGCTTGAAGGGGAAGGCATGTGGCGACAGTTGCATTAGCAGAAGTTACACCTGTCACAAGGGCCCGGGATGTGCCTGTAACGGATACTAATTTTTTAAATTTATTTTTTGAGATTTATGAAATCTGAACAAGGTCAAGGTGAGAAGTTACAGCCTACCGCTCCTTCGATTATATGGATGGATGACGATAGGGAGCAAATAGACAGTTATGGACATTATATTTTTCTCAAGTATCCATCGTTACCAGATCATGAAAGAATATTAGGTTGCAGCAATGAAAGTGAAGTTCTTGATTGTCTATATAATGGACAAGTATTGAAGGAAGCTCGTATATGTTTTTTAGATTGGGGCTTTATAAATGGTCTCCACGAAATAACTGCTGAAGAAGTTATTGAAGCTCTTAGAGTTGGCAATCAGAACATAAGTATTTTTATTTTAACAGGGTATACTAATATTTCTCAAGAAGCTATCAATTTAGTGGATGGCTATATAGTTAAGGGGTCAGAGAGAGATGTTATCAGCACTATTCGTGAGATTTTTGTAATGCCTCGAGTGGAGCACTTTACATAGAATATTTTCTGGAGCTTTTAGTAACCAAGCTACATGTCGCCTACAATTTGGCTCAGCAACTATATGAAGAGGGGCAATCTGGAGGGTCTGGTGGGACAGCTGTAAAACGTTCAGTGGAATACTTGAAAGGTTCTGGAAGATTGGAAGAAATACTCAACATTATCACGGCAGAGGCCGATATAGATAGGTCAGTATTAGAACAGGCTTTAGAATTAGAAGACCAAAAATTTCTGCATGCCTTATTAAACATAGCTTTGAATTATGATTTTTATAAAAAGGGTATTCGAACAAGGGAAGAATTTGAACAAATGATAGGAGGTCCTTTGACCCAAATTTGCTGGAATCTCGAATCAATTCAGTAACAAGCTTCCTACCCCAGCCTCCTTTTTCATTATATAATCAACATTTGTATACCCACCGTCGATTCTGATCGAGGCTCCGTTAATAAATGAAGCCTTATCTGAAGCAAGAAAGATAACTGAATCGGCAACCTCTTCTGGCTTTCCGTTTCTCCCTAAAGGAGTCAAATTTACAGCCTCAAAACTCTCATCTGTGGTCATATCGGTATTTATCCAGCCAGGCAGTATGCAGTTAACCCTGACGCCCTTAGAGCCCAGATTATTACCGAGACTCTTAGTAAAATTTATCAAAGCAGCTTTGCTCGCAGAGTATGCCATACCAGCGAAGGAGCCAGTCGTCCCATCAGTACTGGAGATATTGACTATCGAGCCGCCAGATTTTACATTGTCACTCAGGCCCATGCAAATCTCAAATATGGCGTTAAGATTCACTTGGAATGTTTTATACCATATTGTGTAATCATAATTTCCGAAATCTTCAAGCTCAAAGATTCCTGCATTGTTTACTATTAGATCGAACTTATACCTCATCATCTTTTTTATGAATTGTGCTAGAGAGTCTTGGTCCGTAAAATCTACCGAGTACATGCTTATAGTATTAACGTGCTTTTCTCCTAGAATCTTTGCCTCTTCTAAACCCGTGTTATATGTGCCTATCACAAAGAAGCCTTCTCTGACAAGAGCTTCAAGTATCGCCTTTCCTATTCCTCTAGAGCTGCCTGTTACTAGAGCTGTTTTTTTATTTATCGCTTTACTATGAGACATGCTTAATTATATGATACAATGGTATAAGTCTGCATCTTGTTTTCTGTTTGTACAAACAACTGTATTTTGGAATGTGAAAGATATATAATGATCAGTATGGAGTTACCTGAGGTTTTAGAGTATTTTAAAAAACTGGGCTTAGGCGAATTAGAGGCGAAGATATTCATTCTTCTCGTAGAGGAAGGAGCACTATCTGCTCAGGATATTTCAAGGCTTCTGGATGAGGGACGAACAGCAATATACAGCTCTCTTGATAAGCTGATTAGCGGCAAATTGGTTGCTCAGATTGTCAAAGAGCACGGGCATGCGTTTGAGGCTTGTCCTCCCGGGAATTTAAAGCTACTTTTGTATGAGAGTGAGGAGGAGATTAAAGGACTTGAGCAAGAGCTTCCAGAACTGCTCGAGTCTCTTTCTGATATCGCCAATGTGGCTGTGGATAAGTCGGCAATTAAATACTATTCCGGGCAGAAAGGTCTAGAGCAGATAACGTGGAATTCTACTAAAGCTAAGGATCTTCTTAGAATATATGAGATTGACGATATTGATATACTCGTGGGCATGGATTTTGCTGATGAGACACTCAGAGAGTATGTGAAGAACAAAGTATTTGATAGGCAGCTTACTAATCTGAAGGAGATGGATGACTGTACAAAGGTGAGCGAGTTTATTGAGAATTGGTGGGAGGCGAGATACATTCCCCCGGAGGAGATACTTATTCAGTTTGAGACTATGATTTACAACAATGTGTATTGCATCTACGAGTATCAGGATGGTGAAATTTTTTGTGTGGAAATATATAATGAGGCCTTGGCAAGCACGCAGAAACAGATATTTGATCTGGTTTGGAGCTTTGCAACGCCTTTGAAAAAGTTAAATTCTTTCGGTAGCGCAGTGGTAGATGAAGAATAACATTGAAGCTAAGCTGTTAAAATTCGGATTGTCGCGGGAAGAGGCCTCTGTGCTGATTTTCATAGTCGAGAAGAATGAGGTAACTGCTTCTGAGATCAGAAAAGCCCTTGCATACGGTGCTTCAAAGGTGAATAAGATCCTCAATTCTCTTAAGCGAAACCGATTAGTAAAGGAGGAGGCTTCCAATGGTCTTAAGTTGTTCAGTATAGAGGATTTACAGAATCTTTCTCTTTTAGTTAAGGAAAAAAGTAGTAGGCTGGAGGCGTTACAGAGTAGTACATCCGATGTTTTCCGGATGATTGAGAAAATGAGTGCTAAATCATCACTTGATGCTAAAGTTATTCATTATAGTGAGCTGGATGGACTTAAGCAGGTTATGTGGAATACATTGCAGGCAGAAGATGAGTTAAGGTTCTATGTAAGCCCGGATATGGGAGAGTATTTGGACTTTGATTTCTATGATGAAATTCGGAGAATTTATGTCGAGAAAGGTATTAGGACAAGAGAGCTTCTAAATGTAACTAGTTACCCGGAATTTACTGAGGTTACTGAATTTCTGAAGCTTTTTAAAGTAAGGTATATAGATCCCAAGCTTATAGAGCTCAGATATGAGATTTTGGTTTATAATAATGTTTGTGCCATGTATTTACTTACGGATGGTGGCCTGTTCTGTTTTGAGATATATAATGATAAAATGGCTACTATGCAGAAACAGATTTATGATTTTGTATGGAATAGAGCACAGAGGCTCGAGGTTTATACAGATCGGGGAGGAATAAGATTAGCAAAATAGAAATGAGAATAAAAAATGATTTTATAGAAAAGATGGAATTTGAAGTTCATATGTTTAGCGTTCTCCCGGAGAAATGGATTTTGCCTGACGAGAAATTGGATTTCGCAAGCTTTTGTGAAGATCCAACTGACCCCGAGTCTCTGGAGGAGTATCTTCACTCAATTTATGAAGTGTATACGCTTAAGCCTGCGTATTGGGCTTTAGTTACCAATGGAGAAGAGCTAATAAGTCGCTGTCTCTTGTTTACAAGAAGTGTAACCTCGAAACGGGGGGATTTCAAGCTTGGAGGAATAGGAGGGCTTGCGACTAGAGAGGAGTTTCAAAAGAGAGGAATTGCATCAGAATTGCTAAGGATTGCTGAGGAGAAATTAAGAGATGAAAAATGTGACTTTTGTTTCTTTGCACCGTTAACTGATGAATTAAAGCGATATTATGGGAAAAGAGGATACGCTACCCTTGGTAAGAAGTTTAAATATACAGGTAGATCGGGAAATCAGTATATGGAGGATACTGGTATGATAAAGATATTTAATAAGAGTGATCGTCTGATCAAATTTCTTGATTCGCCGGAGCCGATGGATATAGGGGAGTATAATTATTAGACAAAACAGAAAGAAGTGAAAAATAAACTTTATAAAATCGAAGAAACAAGACGGGAAAGCAAATAATTTAAGAACATTTAACAATATTTTATGAAGAATACAAACTCTACATATCGGGCAATCTTAATATCAATGGGGATATTGACACTTATTTCCGTTACCTCGGCTGGATTTTCTATTCACAAATTTCTATCCTGTAGAAAAGTCGTTATAGAAGAGAGCAAAGTAGCTGACGGTAGCGAAAATTATGTAGATGAGGAAGAGTCGGCAGAGCTTTTACTCCATTTTAAAAATGGCACTATTGAAGTAAAGCTTGTAGGAAAGAGCTCAGAAGACAGCTACAGTATCTTTAATCACAAAATTGAGGTCACAGACTACACGACGGAAGAGGAGTATAGAGAAAATGTTTTCCAAGATTATGATGATGGTGCATGGGGTGATCATCTATTTTACCTGCCCTCCGCGGATATTTATTACATGCAGGGACCTGGCGATATTGCCGCTCTTAGTATAGTATCAGCCGAAGAGCTGGGGAATGAATTTCTTACCCCGTATATTGAGCGTAATTCTGATGGAATTTCCTTGATGAGACAGTGCCTAACCTATGATGATGAGATAAAAAGTATTCGCATCTCTGCTCTTGAGTGTATAAGCACATACGAAGATCCCTCTACTGATTATAAAGGCACCGATAAAAGAAAGAGCTGGCTGATTCCAGTAGATGAAGATAGCTATTTCATGTACTCAATCATCTCATCTCCGGCAGGTAGCACAGTTGATGCAACTAAAGATGAGAGGTTGAGTGATATTACTGGAATAGAGGTAGTTGCAAATCAGTAATTTTTCCTTGTGAGAGGAGGCGAAAAGAACTCATCGTATAGCACGGAACTCGGGAAGAGCTGTTTTTTAAAACCTACTCATCAACTCTTGTAATAGTCCAGTCGTAGTTGGTATAGGCATATCCGATCTCGTCTCTAACTTCTATCGAGCCACTTGTGGAAACAAGATATCAGCAGAAATATAAGGATTTTATTGCGTACTCGTTCTCTCAGTGGAAGTCTAATGTCGGAGACTCACTGAAGAAGATTTTGACACATAACCAGCTGCGAGCAGTGAGCAAGTCAAGAGGTTTTTCTTTGGAGTCTAAACCGTCCAAGCTATCATTTTCTGACTGGCTTTCTCTTTTTGATTGCGTGAAGATGGATTGTAGCAGGACTTCTACTATTCGTGGGGCTTACGCCAAGCTTGTAAGGCAGCAGAAAAGGGGTGGCAAGCAAAAGTAAACTTACTAACTAGTGAGTAAAATTGTAAACACCGAGAAGATATTATATAATTTACACATAACCTTTACGTAGCAAAAAATGAAAGATAAAAATATATGTCTGATGACAATTGCACTCATTTTAATAGCAAACATCCTGGTGGGAGCTGCAGTGATAAGCATAGTTGGAGCGAGAGACAATGCTACGCAAAACTACATAAGCGAAATGGTAGAGGCTCCGGCAAATGATTTTACAGGCAAACCAACGTGTGATGTGTCGATAATTGACGAGCTCTTTGCTGATGACGAAAAACTGTCTCAACTGGGCGATGAAGATATTCGATGGCATAAGTACTCAATGTTTTATTTTGATAAAGATTGCCAGTACGATATTAACGAGTATCCAAAATTGGCGGAATCTGCCATCGAGTTACTAAATTATGAGAAAGATGGACGGTTTTTTGCACAGAGGAGTGTAGACATACCGTACGATGCGTATGATGAGCTGGAGCTGGGGACTTATAATATGGTAAGTGATGAATTTAGTAAAAGTACCAGCTTTTACGGTCCTGTGAGCGTAGTTTTAGTGGGCAGGGCTGATTCTGCCAATGCTGTAGGCTCGCACGCCACCTTACCTAATATATTTGACCAGTACTACATAGTTGACGTTGCCCCATCAATAGTTGATGATTCCCAGGGGCGACCGTCTGTCTATTTTACTGTGATGGAAGAGCTTTGTAAGGAGCGGCTTTTTGGCTTATGGAGGATTGATACGGAGAGTGGTGAAAAGGTGCGCCTTATTACTAATGGCACCATATGTGAAGAATAGGGGTGAGGGTAGGCTGCAGAATAAATTCTTATATGGTTAAACTGGATTTTTAGAGGTGATGTATTTTTCGATAAGTGCATCCTGTTTATGCATGCTTTCAATAAATTTGGTAAAATGAGGTTCTTTTGAAGGGTCGTTGATTATCTCGGTTTTGAGTCTGGCGTATGTCTTTTTGAAATCTTTGTATAGCTCTTGGCAACTTATAAAAATTCTTTTCTCTCCACGGTGTGGGTATAGCTGAAGATGTCTGTTCGCTTTGTCATCATGGGGTCTATTTACACTGATTCCAGCTTTCGGTAGTAGCAAATGTGCAACTCCATTTCTTGCGATTTGTCTGAATATATTGCGTAAAGCATTGTCTGTACTTTTATATCTGGGGTTATCTTTTTCAAATTCAGTCCAGAAGGCGTTATGATTTTTACTCATTCCGTCCGGTTTCCCTGTAAATAAAGCCCCCATAAGCTCCATGGCAGATAATATACTGCCTAGGCATATATACCCTAAATCACCATAATCTTTTTTTGACGGAGGAAGTTCGATTATAGTTTCTATGTCACCTATGACATACTTATCGATTTTTTTGAATAGCTCTGAGAAATTTTGGGAGTTTTCTGTTGCTTTGATCGTGTGCGTTATTATAAAGGGTTAAATGGGGTGGTCGACAGGACTTGAACCCGCAACAGCCTGTTCCACAAACAGGAGCTCTAACCAATTGAGCTACGACCACCATGACAACCAATTATACCACAAAGCCGGCAGAGACTTCAATTGACTGTAACAGGGCAAAATAGTATAATTAGGTCATGAAAAAAGATGAGTTAAAAATCGTGACTGTATTGGAAGATGAAGAGCTGCTCCGAGAAAAATCTTCTAAACTTACAGTGGAGCAAATAGAGAGCGAGGAAGTTTCCCAGCTCATCCATGCGATGAAAGATTATCTTAGTGATGAGAAGAATGGTGGGGTGGGGCTGGCTGCCATACAGGTAGGGCGACCGCTTGCTATATTTGCATTTAAGAATTTTGAGGCGGATCGCAAAAACCCACCTGTACAGATTGCGATAAACCCCCAGCTGTCGCCGATAGGTGATGTGATGGAAACAGATAAGGAGGCGTGTCTGAGCATCCCCGGGCAGGAGGGGCAGGTGTGTCGCTATGCAAGGATCCGGATGCGATATGTCGATGAGTCCGGTCAGAAGGTTAATGAGAATTTTGAGGGCTTTACTGCAAGGATTATCCAGCATGAGTTTGATCATTTAAATGGGGTGCTGTTTACTGATAAGGTGGAAGACGATTTGTAGCTGAATTTGTTTGCGGTGATGAGCTTCTACCAATAGATTTCGGGTTGTCGGGGGTTAGCTCAAATGGATAGAGCACACGCATGGGGTGCGTGAGGTTGCAAGTTCGAGGCTTGTACCCCCGATACCTATTGGCAGGAGGGTGTGTGAGGTTGCAGGCGAAGTTACGCTGTTGCGAAGCAGTGGCTGAGTTCGAGTCTTGTTTCTCCCAGTTGAGAGTTTTATTGAACAAAGTGAAAATAAAACTCCAATGAAGGTGCCTGCTGTTACGCATGATTGCTCCTAAATTTATAGGTAAATTATTAAATAACTAAATAACTAAATAAGATCGTTATTAGTATATGAATGCTAATTTGAATTGTAGAAACATTACAGATTTGGTTATTGAATCCGTACCAGATGGTAGTAATACTGATCGTGTCAAGTCCTGAAAAAACTAAACCGCTTCTTTCTCTTTTTAAGCATTAATTTTGTGTAGTTTTCTGGTGTAGTATAGTCAATACTTGTACGTAATCTATCTGTATTAAAGAGAGAACATTTGTTAAAATCTGGGCAGTTTGAAATTCAGCAACCAATACCTAGATAGCATTATTACTGAAAATACGGTATAATATAGGATAGTAAGAACGTGATTACTGTTGACTGACACGAGAAAATCTCCAGTAATATTTGATATCCATAAAGATGAAAAACATTAGAAAGTACCTAATACTGCTCAAGGGGCAGGTACTTATACTCTCTGAGTACAGATGGGATCTCATAGTAACTCCCATAGTGCGATCGGTGAATTTTGTTATATACTTTCTGTTATGGCGGCTTACGGCAGGAGGAGATGCTGAGCAAGAAAGGAAACTTTTCCTGTACTATTTTTTAATGATGATGATCCTGCATCCGATACATACGGGTAAGACAGCGGAACTTATCTCTCGAGCCATTAGTACCGGTAATTTAAATCAGTACCTACTTAAGCCGATCAATTTTGTTTTCACAAAAATAATCGAGAGTTTCGCACCAGTACTTTCTAGAATCGCTTTTACGATAATTATTCTTTTTGGTGGCATAATTTTCTTCCCTTCGGTATTTGCTCCATATTCACTCAGCTCTAGTTTTGACGTTATTTGCTTTTGTGTGGTTTCAGATATTATTTATTTTTGATCCTGGTCTGATCGCTAGGTTTTGGCGTATAGAGTTGCTTTCGGGCATTTATATTTCAGATATCCCGATTGAGGAGATGTTATTCGCTTTTGCATTAGGTTTTGGAGCTTCTAATTCTTATGAATTTGGTTTCAAGATGTTTAATGTTAGTTCTACTCATTATATCGGTAAGAAGCGCTCGAGAAGTTTTAAGCGACGAAGGAGGATCAAGTAGATAAAAAAGTAAACGAGTACATTAACAAGCAGAAGCCAGAGGAAAAGGCTCTATGCTAATAAAGTTAGTACATGGCAGGGTAGCTATACCCAAATAAATCCACTTCTTTTATACCTAGTACTATTATTTTTACCTATTTTTTACACTGTATTTATAATCCATTGACTTGAAGAAGATAGAATCAACTATAAATAAATTGTTAAAAGTTTAATATTATGAAAAAGAATGATATAAAAACTTTCTTGGCTGGTCTTGCTGCGGGTTCCGTAGTGGCGGGAGCCGGAGTATATCTGTCAGATCCTAAAAATCGAGAGAAGGTAAACAAAAATCTCGAGAACTTTAAGGAGAAGGCTGAAACTATGCTTGAAGACATAAAGGCAGCTACTAAAGAGGCTACAGAATCAGGTGATGATGAGTTTCTGGAGGAGCTTAAAGAGGCGCAATCTGCCATTGAGAAATCATTGGAAAAGCTAAATAAATAGCAATCTTTGGGCTGAGTAGCTTTTATGGGCATCGAGGTATATCCCTCGGTGCCCTTTTTTAATACTTGCTGCAGTGGAGGGTTGCCCTATGATATAATTACTGCAACATATAAAGTTAATATAGCTAAAGAAAAATGAAAATATATATTGTATACGGAGGGCCCTCCTCAGAAAACGAAGTGTCAAAAAAAAGTAAAGAACATTTTCTGACACTGCTGAGAAGTAAAAAGCCGGTTATGGTAGAGTGGAATAGAGATAAGACGTTTACCGATCAGAAGGGAAATAAGAATTATGCGTTCGATGAGTTTTTAACGAAAGTAAAAGAAGAGAATGCTGTCTTTGTAAATGCGATGCATGGGGAGTATTGTGAGGACGGCTGGATACAGGAGAGACTTGAGCAGAAGGGGATTAGGTTTACCGGGCCTTCGTCGATTGCAGCAGCCCTCTCTATGGACAAAATGGCTAGTCAGAGAAAAGTTGCGACCATAGGGGAAGGACATATAAGAATAATCCCAACCGTACGTATAAAGGTGACAGAAGAGGCACGACCGACATCCACTGAAATTTCAGAAGAAGCAGCTGCTTTAGGCGAGTACCCGCTGTTTATTAAGCCGAATGCAAAAGGCTCGAGCGTGAACAGTTTTAGAGTAGAAAATCCAGGTCAGCTTGATGACATACTCATGACAATGCCGACTGATGACTACGTTTTGCAAAAACTGGTGCTTGGGACAGAAATATCTATAGGTACAGTGCTTGATCGTGGCCAATATCTTGACTTGCCCCTGACCGAGATTATCCCGAAGGGACGCTTTTTTGATTATGATTCTAAGTATGCCCAAGGCGGCTCAGAGGAGATTACCCCGGCCAGATTGGATGATGAGTTGACGGGTAGAATCAAAGATCTTTCTGTTAAGATCCATAATCTCCTTGATTTGGGTTGTTACTCACGTACTGATATGATAATTACAGATAAAGGGGAGATTTACTATCTTGAGACAAACTCTTTACCTGGAATGACAGCAACCAGTTTATTGCCTCAGCAGCTTGAGTATGCTGGTTATGGGGAGAGTTTCGGAGAGATTCTTCTGCGTAATTTGAACTGATTCTTAATATAGAAAAGTAAGGGAGCAAAAACTGTTTTAGATAAGAATTTATGCTCAGAGGACTATAGATGGCTAGAGTTGTTGGTTAGCAATATACGAAGCAATGACGAGCAGGTAGAAAAACATTAAAAATTTATGAACATAAAGAAAGCTGTTAGAATAAACAGGAATCGGGATGGAAAAATAAAGTCGATACTGCTTGATGATAGCAGGAAACTTGATGAAGTAGAAAAGCTATCTGTTGATTCTGGGTACTACATATATGTTGTGCCTGATGATAGAAAATGCATCTTTAACGATGATGGTTGGTTAATTGGAGTTGAAAATAATAATTTCGCAGATATCTGGGAAGTATACAATGGCTGGTCTATGAGGTATGAATGCCTTGTAAATGGTTTTCCTTTTCCAATCAAATTAGAGAAAATATGGGCTTCTGATATTAAGGTTACTGAAATGAATATTTATGACTTGGAATGGAATCTTGACTATCCTTGGTGGTTAAGTGAGGATGGAAGGAGATACGGTTTGAAACCCAGGGATTTCTTGCGAGAACCTGATAAGTATAAATTCCATTGGGAAAGAACAAAAAGGGCAGAGATTAGCTATCCTCTTACGTTGGTTCAGACAAAACAGGACAGACTCTTGATATATGATGGGGTCCACAGATATGTAAAACAGAAATTAGATAATCGTACCAAAGTAAAGGTAAAAACACATACAATCGCTCAGGTGGGGGCCTACATATATGCGAAAGACCGCAAGAGATTTGACGAGTGGATGAAAATTAGGAACGATAACTTTACTGTCAATTATGATAGGCGATAAGTTTAACAGTCTAACCGTGGCAGATATTTGCTCCGGATAGTCAACGAGTTTATATATCTGTCTGATGCTTTTCCATGCCGTGCCGCCAAGTGGCATGATAACTTTGGGTTTGACGATCTCTATCTGCTCCTGTAGATATGGCATTGAATATCTTAAGCCAAACTTTTCATCATAATACTCACTTCCTCTGAAATGCTCTCCTCTTAGAGTAAATAGGACGGCAACGGTGAAAAAGAAGTTGCTCCAAATCTTGTCTCCTCGGAGCTGATTATTTTTTTGTGCGTAACCCTCTGTGATCATCTCTTTTATAAAACCCTCTGTTCTTGAGGAGAAGGTCTGCTCGAGGAACAGGTCGTAGTCAAAATCTGTCTTTTTACTTCCCAGGTCATATTTCCTTATTAAGTTTTAAGAGGGCTTTATATGGGCCCCAATATTTTCCTATTAACATGAATTGGCTGTTTACTGATTTCTCCCATTCAAACCATCTGTTTGGGATCTGGTCGTGCAGGCTGTACTGATTGACGAAGCCAATGTTTATCTTTTTGCCTCTGCGGGTTTTCATATTTGTCTAGACCTTACGGTTTTTACTGAGTTTGTCCCTGAGCATTTTTATTTTATCTCATAAGCACTATCACCAGCAAGTGATATAAAAGAATATATTGCATTGTGTTGCAATATATGATATACTTATAGTATATCACTATACTAGTATAAGCAAAGGAAGATTATGGTAAAAGAAAATGCTCCGGAAATCAGTTCCTGGGAAGAGAATGCCTACCCTCTCTTTCTAAAAAAACAGCTTGAAAAACATGGTACTTTAATGGAAACAATTTTTTTAAACTTGATGAGATCACCTCTGATGGGGAATGGTTTACTGAGTCGTGAATTGACGGAAGAACTAAGATCAAATTTGGAGGAAAAAGGTTTCGGGCCTCATTTTGATAAAGGCTCTCTAGAAGAATTATCTAGAGCACAAGAAGACCCATTAATACCAGAAATTGCTTTTTGGGTGAATTATCAAAAAAATAGAGAAGGTTGTATGACGGCTCATATAGGTTTACCAGTTGCGATATTTCCTTGCGTTAGATTAGCTAGAAATTCAATTCCGTTAACCAGTCCCTTTCCAGCTATTCCCCGGGCACTCGAAGAGAGTATTTGCTTCCCTGCATTTACGATTAGCGAAAAGGGCGGAGATCTTATTCCTGGAGTGCAATATATTTATTGCCCAGGACCTGACGAGGCTAGTAATAAAGAACCTCGCCTAGAGATGGTTTTTTGCGATTATGAAGGGCGATATCTAAATAGGTGTTCAACACGAGATTTGAATGGGTCGTATCCCAATGAAAATCCTCCTGTCGCGTATATTGCTTCCGCCAATGATCTTCAGTGCTCCATTTAGCTTAGATATAGCTCAGAATATTGTTTTTTATTAAACTCTACGCACCATAAACCCTCACTCTTACCAAACAGTAGCAAAAAATCCAACAATATGCTACCATTACATCAATATAAATTAAACATAAAAATAAATGGAAGGAAAAAGAAAACTATTCGTAGTTGGTGGGGTGGCGCTTGCGTTAATAATAATTGCTGGGGCTGTCTACTTAATATACAGCAACTATCTCGTTGAGCAGGCAGATGAAGAGAACGTGCACGACTTTTTGAGCTGCGTAGAGGCAGGGTACCCTGTTATGGAGTCTTATCCACGACAGTGCAGTGCAGGGGGTGAAGTGTATGTCGAAGAGATCAATGAAGCTGATGAGGGAGACTCGGAGCCCATTTGCACCGATATGTGCGGGGATGGTGTATGTCAAGAGATCGTGTGTCTAGGTACAGGCTGTCCCTGTCCTGAGACGCCTGAGAGCTGCCCAGAGGATTGTAGCGGAGTATAATGGAGGAGTCGCTAGATATCAGTCAGCAGCTTTTTTAGTGCATCAACGACGGGTTGGCGATCGATCTTTTCCTCATCCTCGCTCATCTGGTCCATATACTTTCCTGTCCTTGGAGAGATCCTGAGACTGTTAAGTGGATGATAAAGATCATATTCCTGAGTATCTCTATCGACGAGCTTGTACTCGCGCGTAGAATTGGTCTGGGCAGTAGTGCCATCGGGATGTAGTATAGTGAAAACATCCTGTAATGTGCAATCAAGAGCTCCACCGTATTTGCGTGCAATAGAAGAGAAATCCGATCCAAACATTCTCTACAATCTGAAGTATGAACTGAATGAAATGCAAGTATTCTGGCAAAGTGAGATTGATCTTTTTTCAACAATATTTTTTAAAAAATATCATAAAACTAATGATCAAGCTGAGCTTTATAGACATATCCAGCCAGCTATTGACAGATTTATTAAATTAAAGCAGGAACAACAAGAATCGTTTAAACAGAAATCAAGTCAATTTCTAAGAGCGTATGCTTTCTTAGGCCAAATAATCACTTTTGCTGATGTAGAGATGGAAAAGTTTTATGCATATTTGCGACTGCTTCGAAATGCCTTACCTAAAAGATTGGAAGAGCGATTTCAACTAAACGATGAAGTAGCCTTAGAGTATTACAAACTGAATAAAAAAGGTGAAATAAATGTTGAGTGGGAAACCGAGGGAGTAGGAAATATTGCCTCAGCATTACAAGATTCTGGTGGAGATAGTTATAATAAAGGCGATGAAACAGCGCATCTGTCTGAAATCATAAAAAGTATAAATGAAAGATTGGGGGAAAACTTAACAGAAGCTGACAGATTATTGATTGAGCAGGTTGAAATGGATATGATAGAAGATGACAAACTGCAAAAACAAGCAGTAAACAATGAAATTGGCAACTTCAAATACGGCTTTGACGATGTTCTAATGAATAAGTTTGTAGATAGAATGGAACAGAACGAGGATTTTTTTCAAAAATTTATTAAAAACAAAGAGTTCAGAGATATAATCGGAGAGTACTTACTCAAAAGAGTCTATAAGAGACTTAGTAAAACAGTCTCGGTTAAACAGCTGATTAAAGAGGGCGAGAATCAGAATCTTGAGTTTAAAACAAGCTTGAGATGGGATGTCAAAGAAGGAAAGGCAAATAAAGATCTCGAAAAGGTCATTTTAAAAACTATCGCAGGTTTTATGAACTCTGAAGGAGGTCAATTAGTTATAGGTGCCGAGGATAATGGAAACATTGTTGGATTGGAGAAGGATTATGAAGTTTTGGGAGATGCAGATAGAGATAAGTTTGAGAGGCACATTGTACAGCTGATTATTAACTTTATCGGTAAGGAGTATGTTCAATTTGTAAGAATTACATTTGAAAAGATTAAAGGTAAGGATTTATGCTTAGTTACAGTAAGATCAGCAAATAAGCCCGTTTATATAAAATCAAATGACAGAGAGGTGTTTTATGTAAGAACTGGTAACGCAACAACCCCTTTCGCTGTAACTGAAGCAGTAGAATATATAAACTCAAAATTTAATCTCCCACAATGAAGGTGGAATCACCACAAGACATTTATCCAAGAGAAGACGCAGAAAAATGCATGAAAGATGAAAAAATAAACAGCTTAATACGTCCATACCCTCTTTCATCTGCCACAACGGATCATCTAATCATCTAATTTACAGTGAAAAACCTTAACATTTCCTCCCGCATTGACAGCTGGTTAATCTTGTAGTATAATTATAGTAACTAATCGAGGGCAGAAGAGAAAATCAAACCCTTAAACTAAAAGTTATAAGAAAATGTGCTCCAACAATATTGGAAGAAAAGGAACAGAAACGGAAGTTATAAAAAAAACTCCCCCATTACCAAGTATCGTCCCCGGAACTTTAAATTATAGTCGGCGAGATCTTAAGCCCAATGCTGCTAATCTGGGCTTTGGTAATCCAGCATTCCCATTTATGCAAAGGCAATTAAGTGATTCAGGAGATTTTCAGCTTGGTCCTCCTGAGTGTCGACCAAATTACAGACTCGGTATAGTAGAACAGGGTCCATTCTCATCGCGCCTTATTCCACATGATGCATTGCCTGATCGCCCTGAAGTTCATCTAAAAGTTAGAGAGTTGGCTGAGGATATGTCTATTGCGATAGCACTATTAAGAGATAGCCTTGATAATATGGTGATTTTGGCAGATCTACTTGTTGCAAGAGCGTATGCTGGTGTAGATCGTCTATGCCAAGGTACTATCCATGAACTTCCTGCATATGTGAATGCTCGTCTACCTAGAACCTTTTGTTCTGGACACGGCCATATGAAGGGCATGTATGTTCGCAGTGATGATGTTGTAATTAACGATGGCCCCTTTCTTCCGGAGTGTGAAATCAGAAGGAGACGAGGTAAATTCCTGGTACTTGCTGGTAGATTTTTAAGTCAAGGAGAAAGTTATGGATATGTACTTACCCAGCTAGTGTCTGATGGGATTATAGGCGAATCATGTTGGGCTGGCAAAAATGGTTGCGAGTCTCCAATGGTTTTTCCTACTAGACTTGTTTTGTGGAAAGGATCTGAAGAAGAAGTCCATCTAGTCAAAGCGACGAGTCTCCCTGCTCATGAAGGAATATTAACTTATTCTGAGTTAGAAGATATTAGAAGCTGCAACATGAGTAGGGCAAATTTGTCGATGTAAAAATTAACGCACCAGATTTAATACCTGCAAAAAGTGGTAAGTATAAGGGGAAAACAGTCGTTTTATCCTCTGTGACCGACCCGTATCATCCTGTGGAAGCAAAATACGAATTGACACGCAAGGTATTAAAAAAACTAGCGGCCCTCCAACCTAAACTGGCTCGAGCATGAGCATCCGGGGCCACTTGAAAAATACGAAACCATTTTTTTGCCAACGGTAAGTACTGGGACGAGGTCGAGTGCGAGATCAGAGCTTTTTGTAAGGATCAAGAGCTAGAACATAAGATCTTTTTTCATCACAGCAAGATGGCAAGATAGTTGGTGCGGTGGGCATAAGGTTGCAAATATCCGGGCTTTGTGGTATAATTTAGTTATATAAGATTAATTCGATTTTTATGGGGGAGTCGGAAGGAAGTCTGTCGTCAGAACAACTTGTGAATGAAAGGCTAAGTTCGGTTTTTCGGAGAATAATAGGAAATGATGCTACTATCGTTCCGCATGATGGTTCTCCAATACTCGAATCGGAGGATTCAGTAGATTGGGAAGATCCCAGCATAAGCCTTTATGGAATTTATTTCCCACCTTGGAACGCCCCTTATTTTGGAAGACGAGCTTTCCCAATGATAAACGTAGATCGCAAAAAATATCTTATACAACCAATAGAACAGCTTCTCGACGAAAATGATATGTATTTAACGGGTATTGGATGGTACGAGATCGTTGAAGGGAATTCTGGTCTATTAACCATCCGTATGCCCAGCTCTGTTGGTAGAACATTTACAGTTGTAGGAGGCGTGCGTGCATATTATATGAAAGATTTGCCTGCGGCTTTAATAGGATATCGGGTTGGAGAGGCGGTCAATAGAGATCCTTATTTCCGTAAATCAAAAACCGTATATGCCCCCCAAATACCTGTTGCACTATCTGGAACTGTATGGGATCCAAAAGCAAAATTCGAACCTTCTACGTCAGGGAGATATCGCCCCGCTGATCAGCTTGCAATTGCACACGGTTTGGCGAGCTGTCTAGAATGGAGTTTATCGCTCGAGGCCATGTCAACAGATTTGTCTAATGAGTAAAAAGATAAATAAATACAAAGACATTGCCACTTACACACTTCTCGCCATCCTTATATCATGGATTGGGTGGATACTCCCCAGATTTATCAACAATGAGCTAATATCTACAGTTGCATTTATAATGGGTGGCGGTGGGCCAACACTTGCTGCGGTAATAACATTGCTGATATATGGAAATAAAAATAACCTGCCTATACTTTTCACCAAAATTAAACCGAGGAGCGGGATTCCATTTTTACTAAGTGTATCTTTGCTTAATTTAGTGCTAATATACGCTGCAATATCAATCCTTGGTGTCAATTTGCTAAGCAGATACAATCAGGCACTAATATCTCTTGGCGTGGTCGGCTTTCTGTTGGTAATATTAAAATGGCTCTTTTCAGCTATCTGGGAAGAGTACGGTTGGAGAGGATTTATGTTGCATCAGTTATCACGTAGGACGCATCTACTTTTTGCCAGCCTCATGGTTTCGCTTGCGTGGTTTGTTTGGCATATCCCTCTTTTTTTCATTGACGGTGGATTGCAGGGCAGCAATATTGGGCTTTTTTTTATAACTATAATTTTTGAGACGCTAATTTACACATATATTTTTGTGAAAGATCGAAAATCAATTTTTGGCGTGACTTTGTATCATACATTTGCCAATGTTTCTGCCGAGCTGGTGATTCTTGCTGGTATCGACTTGGAGGCAGTTACTCGAGTCCGTAGTTATATTGTTATTGCAATAGGAGTTATGCTTATCCCTTTGCTGTTTAAAATTAGTCGCAGATAAAAATGAAAAGAAAACATCTTATTAACTCAGCCTTATTACTCATTCCGCTAACCTTACTTGCAGCATCTATTTACTTGATAGCCACGAAAAGAGGCTTATACTCCTCCGATAGTGTATCTGTCGAGGATACAACTCATCAGAGCAGTGATCGGTCACTGAGAGAATATGATTGGGAGATACCTGTGAAAGTAGTGCTACCTGACGGCGAAATTTTAACTGGAGTGGTGCATGAGCAATTTGACGTATCCTATATTGCATACTGTCACTCAGCGGATATATTTATAAAAAAATTCTTGGAAGAAAAAGGAATTCAATTTACTTATTCATCTGAGACAGGTCAGTTTACATCTATCGCTGGCAAGGAAAGTCAGGATGGAAGCGGCTGGCAAATATACCTTGAGGGCTCTAAGTCACCCTACAAGGCTCATGAACACTGTCTGGAGGATGGTTGGGAGATTTCGGTCATAAATGAGTAGAGAGAAGCCCCCACTTTAATTGCATCACATTAAATACATAAATCCAATCACGCCCGCAGCTCATACTCTTTCGTAAAATTGCAATACTTAGCTGCGAGATCCAGGTGCAGATAGGCGGATCTGTTATGAGCTTTCTGGAAAACTGGCCCACTCTTCTCTCTAATAAGATCTAGACTGGCATAATCAATTGCGATGGGGTTCTGCGAGGCTAGCACGCCGATATCATCTGCGATTATCCCACCGTCATCTGCTTCACAGTCGCAAACTCTGGCTATTTTCTTCACGATATTTATATAGAGCGGCTTGGAATTAAGGCTGTTTATTACTGCACATGCTCCTTGGGCGAGCAGTTCATCAAAGTATACTCCTGACCTGGTCGTAACTGCCTTGTGCGGGCACTTTATCGCACATAGTGAGCATCCAAAACAGCTGTTTTCTTTTAGAATAGGGGAACCGGATGCACTTTCGCTGATTGCATTTGCTGGACAAATTCTCTCACATAGACCGCAACCCGTGCATTTCTCGTTAAATAGTGGCATACCCATTTTATGTATCCACGCTTTGGACTTTTTACTCAATCCTCCCATCCCCCAGTTTTTGATAGCCCCACCAAACCCGCAACAGGGATGACCCTTTACGTGACTTATTACGATAAGATTTTTTGCATCTATATAATCATTTCCCACTTCATAGCTGTTGCCGCTAATTTCATGCTCTGTGTAATCTCCTACTATTTTTACGTTTTTATATCCTCTCTCTAATGCTACCTGCTTGTGTCCGTCGAGGCTGTTTCGCGGTGATGGATAGGCCACTGGGGTATCGGTCAATACATACTCGTAACTATTTTCCTCGAGATAATCTGTTATTGGCTTGATATCCTCGGGTGTTAGTGCAGCTTGATTGCCAGGTTCACCAAAGTGAAGTTTGATTACTACTGGATGCTTTTTGTCTAGTTTGTTTTCGAGTAGCTGCTTGATTGGGGGGTGAATGTAAACTTTAGCCTTCATTGTTTTTATAACACATTAATATTAACTGATTTTTATTATAGCATAAATCTCTCAACTCACTATCTTCCCGCAATATATAACTCACGCCCGGCACGAGTTATGCCTGTATACAGCCATCTCCGCCACATATCATCATCCATGGCACGAAACCGCTCCTCGAAAAGCAGCACCCTTGGTGATTGACTGCCCTGTGCTTTATGCACGGTCAAAGCATAGCCGAAATCGAAAAGATCCCCTCGTACTGTCTCTGCGCGATTACTTGTGAAGTTTAATGATGTTGGATTATTAAACTGTTTGACTGGGATAATCCCCTCATAAAACTCATCCTCTCCGTCAAGCTCGATTTGCACATTAAACCAATCATTGTCTACCTCGTTGATACTCATTATATTTCCAAGCATCCCGTTAAATATCTTCTTCTCATGATTATTCCTTAAGCAGATAACTCGATCTCTGCACTCAGGAGCGTCCGAGTAAAATCCTTGCAAGCTTCTTATATGCTTATTCAGATTGACTCTTGTCTTATTATATCCACACAAAATCAGCATATCCTGATCATATGTCTCTAGTAGCTCAGATAGCTCCTGTGCTCCTTCTGTCGATCCTTTAGAGAATTTGCGAAAAACTCCGCTTGGGGATGACTCGTTGAGTATAGGAATTTCCCCGTACTCCCTCGCTACTTGAGACCACTTTATTATCGGATTGTCTCTTGCCTGTCTGTGGATGTTTTCCAGCTTGAGCATTGGACTCTTCATTAGACTGAATCTACCCTGGATAGGTGGAAGCTGCCCATGATCACCCACCGCAATTATAGGCACGCCGTATGAAGTTAAATCCCGCCAAATCTCAGCATTAATCATTGAGGCCTCATCTATAATTATCAAGTCAGCTTTGAGCTCATCTTTTAGCTGCCAGCCTACGATCTGCTCCTTGCTGTTAAGCACAGGGGAGTATATGAGGCTGTGAATAGTGCTGACACTGTCCCACGGACGCACGATATCTAGATTGAAGAGCTTCTGCTTGAGTACTTGAGCTGCTTTGCCTGTGTAGCTACAGAAGGCAATTTTGGTGGCTTTCTTGATTTTCCCTATTTTAAAAGCAATATTTGAGATCAATGTGGTTTTACCACTGCCTGCATATCCTCCTAATGTGATATATGGAGTTTTAACATTCGACTTATTGTACCAGTCAAGGATTGAGTTACTGGCTTCTATCTGATCTTTCGATAGTTTCAACGGTTTTTCTTTTCAACTTAATACATAGCCATTTTACCATAGTCAGCTTACTTTGCAACCGAATCGGTCATTTTTACTTGCAAAAAAACCTCAAATGACATAATATACATGTAGGGTGCAAACAAGCTTTTTACTACAATTAAATTGTACCTTATTAACTTATTGTTTAAAGAAAAAATGAAAAAACTTTTCTCTCATATCAAACTGTCTATTTTAATACTTCTGCCAGTAATTATGTTGTCAGGGGGGGCTAGTCCAATAGTAGCTCAAAGTGGTACGTCAAATGTTGATTCGTACTCTGCCGAACTTGAGGAGCAGTTGATGCTCGAGATCCCACCTGTAACAGAAAATCCCAGTCACGCTATTGTTTTTACAGACCCAAGTGGTGATGGTGTTAGCCTGATAATCGATGGCCAGGATCGTGGAGAAATAGAGAGCCCTTACAATCTTCCTACGCTTGGTATCGGTAAGCATACTCTGGAGTTTAAGTTTAAAGATAAGGAGGAGGTTTCTCAGACGCTCATTAAAGATATCGTCATTGTTCCTCGACAGCCTAGGATAAATACACCTTCTGTTATAAACAGCAAAGTATCTATTGATGGTACTGGAGTAGCTGGTGGTGTTGTCGAGATATTTCTATCCGGTGGGCTGGTTAACTATCGCAAAGAGGCACAGATCGATATTAATGGCGATTGGACGCTGAGTATGGAAGAGGAGCTTGCCCCAGAGAAGTACACAATTGTCGCTATCGCACGTAAAAACGGATTCGCCAGTAGATACAGTGAGCCAGTAAACTTTGAGATAAGGAGTTCACAAGGATCCGAGGAAATTGATGATGATCAAGTTTTGCTAGTAGAGCATGATCTGGAGAGTATGAGTCTAGGAGAGATTGTTGACTTCATAGTGCAGAGCAGGCCACTGCTAATAAGTTCTGCTGCAATGATACTAATCGGTGTCCTACTTGGTGTGCTGCTCAAAATATTCTTTACCGATAATAGTAGCAAGAAAGTTGAGAATTTGCTTAGAAGCTCTATCAGTGCTGTAGGAGTAAATGTGCCGGGAAAAGACAATAAGAAAGAGCATATTAAATCGTCAGGGAAGAAGAAGAGATCAAAGGAAAAGAAGGAAGACGAGATCTGTTTCGCTCCTGAGGAGGTTCAGTCCATAAAGGAAAAGCTTGAGAACGGTCTTAAGGAGATTCAGGAAGGAGAAGATGAATTTAAAGAAGAGAAGGAGAAGAAATCAGAAGAAATTGAGGATGAGAAGCTTGAAACGACCGCAGGGAAAGAGAAGGGGAACGTCAGTGAAGAGGAGGAAGCACAGGAAGCACAGGAAGACGAAGAGAACGTCACTGATTCTGATGAGAAGATTGCCGAGGAGATAGAGGAGCTTTCGCTTGAGAAAAATGAGGGTAAAAAGCTGCCAAAAGTAACCAACGCATCGGATGAAGAGAAGAGGTCTGTCTCTGTTCTTGATAAGATAAAAGGTTTTTTTAAGAAGGATAAGAAGAGTATGAGCAGCAAGGTTACTCCAGTTGTGCTTCCTACTCAAGCCGATGAGGAAGATGCTGGCAAAACTGATAAAGTAGAAGAGGCTCAGGATCAAGCTGATGATGCAAAGGAAGACATGCTCGACTCATTTTTAGATAATCTCTCTATAAAAGAAGAAACCCCAAAGAAAAATAAAAAGTCAAAGAGTAAATCGAAGAAAAAAAAGTAGAACTGCCAAAGGAGGGAGTTGAACCCTCACTTCCGTTAGGAAACTGCGTTCTGAACACAGCGTGTCTGCCGATTCCACCACTTTGGCGTAATTAGTATCATGGCTTTTCTATATTATTTTTTCCCAGAGATAAATATTTTCGAAACGATCGCTTGGTACTGCCATATACTCACTTTCTGGTATTATAACACGATCTGATACAAAAAAGGAATAGGTCGGATTGTATAGGAATAGTGCAGGAGCATCAGACATGAAATATCTCTGAAAAAGATTGTAATACTCCTTTCGACCGTTCTCACCGTTTATTTTCGTTGTCATTCTGGCCATCTCAAGAAGCCGATCGATTCTTTGTGACTTCTCAGTAGGGCCTGAGAGATTAAGATTAGGATAATCACTCTTTAGAGAGTGCCACAGATCGTACTGATCAGGGTCAATTGTTGTCTCGATCTCAAACAGCAGTAACTCGAAATCCCTGTTTGGTATCACTTCTTTTATTAGTTGCTCATAGCTTTTTTTACCGCTCTCGATATCGAGTATTACTCCGTGCTCCCTTAATTGGGCTTCGATTTCTCTCGAGATTTTTCTGTTTAGACTCGTATCTAAGTAGGTGAGGGTAAATTGAATGTTATTGCCTTCTTTGTCTATATACAATTCACTCTCCTCGTCTTTTGTGTAGCCGTAAGAGCGCAAATACTGATCAGCTTTATCTGGAGAATACTCATAGTAAAGAGCTGGATCATCGTTGTAGGCCCACGATGTTTTATGTATAGGTCCATTAATTGGGATCGCCAGCAAGCCTAATTCTCTTATAAGCCTGTCTTTGTCTACTAGGTGGCTTAATGCTTGACGTGCATATACGCTCTTGAGGGCATCTCTCGTGTTGAAGTATATGAGTCTTTTCCGGTTTATAAGCTCTATGTCTTGCTGTGTAAAACTGACACTGGCTTCACTAAAATGCTTTTGATTAGACTCGATGTTGGATACAATATCTAGCTTGTTATTATAGTAGGCTGTGAGCAGCTCCTCGTAAGTTGGATACATGATAAACTGATATTTTTCGATTTTGGGTCTCGGGGAGAAGCTCTCCGATGGTACAAGAGTGATCGAAAAGTTTTTGTTTTCAGCAATTTTGTACGGGCCGGAGCCCACGGGCTTCTCATTAAGCCAGGATGATTCAAGTATGTTTATATCTGAATCTCCGAAATAGTGCATAGGCACGATATACTGCGATATGACTTCAAAGATCGTGGCATTTTTCTCTTGTAATGTAAATTTGACTGTATAGTTATCGATGACATCTATACTAATACCCTTCATGGCTGCTCCGATAGTGTTGAGCTGATTTTTTTCCGATAGATATACGGCTGTGTCGAACGTATACTTAACATCATGCGCTGTAAGGTTTTGGCCGTCGCTAAAGTATATATCTTCCGCCATATAGAAAGTGTATACCTTGTCTCCTTCAACCCGCCACCTTTGTGCTATGGATGCACGTGGATTACCGTTGCTGTCGAGTCTAATAAACTTCTGAAATACTAGTGCCTGTATATCCTTGTCCACCTGGCTTCTGGTTATAAATATTGGGTTAAGATTTACTATATTGCCGAGAGTACCTTCGACGATAGTTGTCTTGCTCTTCTCAGCTGTCGCTTTGTATGTTGAGCGTGGAAGCTTGTTTACTACTGCAGGGAAATTGTACAAGAAGAGAACGGTTAATAATAAATAAATAAGTATACTGCTAATGGGCTGAAATTTTACCAGGAATCTACTAAGTATGCTGGGGTAATTCCAGAGGATATCCCGCCAATCTTTCTTTTTATCGGAAAGAATTTCCTCGTAGACATCTTGAGAGATTTCCACTCTTTTTTGCAAATAGTTCGTTTTTACAGGCATTTAGCTCATTCTGACTATAAAGTAAGACAAAGCTGCCCACAAGAAAGCCAAAAGTATTGTTCCATAATAAAGAAACTGTTCCAATCCTCTGCGAGTCCTAAACACCTCTCCACCACCGCCAAACATTTTACCAAGACCTTCCGCCCGATTTTGCAGTAAGATTGAAAGTACCAGAAGTACCGATACTACAATTTCTGCAATCATTAAAATCTCTCTCGTTCCCATATTTAGCTTTTTAAGAAATTAAGAAATGAAATAAACGAAGATATTATAAGAGATACCAGGATAAAGTTAAAAGGAGTACCTACGGTTGTCTGCTGTATGGTGACTGTTCCTATATTTATGCTTTGAATTAAAAGCGGTTGGGCAAAGAAGCCTGGCAATGACGCTTCACATATAATTAAGGCTATCGTCGTGGTGATGGTGCTCGCAAGTAGAAATGTAAAAAAATTCTTCTTTATAGTAAGAAAATCGAGTAGATTTCTAGCCAGCATCACCGCAAGGGCAAGGATTAATAAAAATATTGCAAGATAGGTGAGTATAGATGGCAGTGTGAGACTGTTAAAGAGTGATGTTACCAGATAGGCGACCATCCCGTATACACACAGTTTGTATAAGAAAGCTTTGATATTCATCTGCATAAGTATACCTTATTTTGAGCTTTTGTGCAAAATGTTGTATAATAAATCAGTGTTCCGATAGGAAGAGCACGAATTGTATTATATTGTCGTTTGGAAGCACCTACTGGTGATGTAGCCAAGCTGGTTAAGGCCGCAGTCTGCAAAACTGCTACCGCGGGTTCGAGTCCCGCCATCACCTTATTGTGCGAGTTTAAAAAAAACAGTGGATCTGATATAATGGGGATGATTTTTACGTGCCGGGGTGGTGGAACTGGCAGACACGCAGGACTTAAAATCCTGTTCTAGCGATAGAGTGCGGGTTCAATTCCCGCCCTCGGCATTGTGAATTTGAAAATGGTATAGCCATGCTGATTTGGTGGTGTTAACTTTTTATAAAACTTTCCCTTATGCAATCAATTATCGAAGCCTTTCATAAGAAGCGGTTAGTTTTTCTTAAAGATAGAAATTTTTTGATTAACTCTTTAATAGATCAGCAACCAGCAACTTCATACGATTTAATGAATGAAACTGTCAGAGAGCTCATTGCCCTTGCCAATTGGGAGGGTGTGACTAAAGTTTTTGGCGAGGAGGATAGAGGAGGCTTTATTGCTGCTCTGGTGGCTTATGAGAAAAAACTTCCTCTAGCTATGGTTAAGTGGAATCCCTCTGGGCTGGAAGGTGATATCTCAATTCCGTTTCGCAATGCTTATTCGAGTGGCTTGATGTATGCCAATGGCCTTGAAAAGGGCGATAAGGTTGTTTTAGTCGAGGACATGGTAGATTCCGGTGGAACCATAATATCAATGATTAAGTTACTGAAAAGAGAAGGTATTGAGCTTGTGGATGTCGTTGTTGTTGCTGAAAAAGCTGAATATCAAGGAATTAAGAAAATAGAGAAAGAAACAGGTGTTAAGGTAAAAAGCATACTCAAGTTTACATCGGCGGGAAAGTTCTCTGAGGTCATTTGGACATATAGAAAGCCCGCAATTTGATTGCTCTAATCAATATCTTCAAAAAGATCCGGGTCACTATTCATGCATCTTGGGCAGCTATTTACTTGTCCCGACTTCTCGATCACCAAATTGCATTTTAGACACTTTTTGCGTGTCCAGTCAAGGTAAAGGTTGTCATCGTGCTCTTTCTCGGTTAACAGAGGGTCGTTGATTACATCAATCTTCTTTGCCCCTGCTTTTTCCTCGATAAAATCTATTACCAATTTAAAAGTCTCTTCTATACTCTGTTCTGAAGTATTAAGCACTAGGTCGTAGTATTTTTCTGGCTTATCATAATCTACATTGTACAGCTCTTTGTATCTTTGTCCATCTATCTCATATCGTCTTTTGAGCTCGTTCTTTGTCTCCAAGAATAGTGGTGACTCTTTCCCTAACTGTTCTGCTTGATTTTGAGGCAATCCTCTCTTACTCGTTAGTGTTCGAACTGTCCTAATGTCTATGTCGCAACTCAGCCATAGCTTGATTGTTGGAGGCATGACCTCTTTTGGCAGTACTGTTGCGATAATCTTACTTTCTGCGAGACAGCTTCCCTTTTTAAGCTCCTCCAGGATCATTTTGTCGACCTGCTTGTCGTACTCGATTATACTTTCCTTATCTACACTTTCGAGGAACTGGTTGTATGTGAGATATCCTTTCTCTTTGGCTATCTTTCTCATCATGGCACCCCCATATATATGAGAAAAGCCAAGCTTTTCGGCGACTTTTTTAGATATGGCCGAGGAGCCGGAGCCACCAGGTCCTCCTATTATCACATTATATTTCATTTATGTTCTTTAACAAATTACCTAAATGTTATACAATTGTATATCATATGGTAAAGTTAGACAAGCGGACCCCACATCGCGAAAGAAAAAAAAGAAAGGGTAGAGTATCAATAACTCCGCAGCAGTGGTATATTATTGCGTTCACGCTTGTAATGACCGTATTTGGCGCTCTGGAAATTTTCAATGCAAGTGGATATCGTGCTTTAACAGCATCCTTTCAAGATCAATTCTACTTTCTGAAGCTTCATCTGATATGGATTGTGGCTGGATTCTCTATCGCTACAGCACTGTTTTTTATTCCTCATCGGATTTGGTTTAAGCTTGTTACGATAATACTTACAGTTCAAACGGCTCTCCTTCTTGCAGTACTCATATTCGGTGTTACTATAAACTCAGCTAAGCGGTGGTTTAATATCGGTCCTATCCCTTTGCAGCCGGCAGAGTTTGCCAAAATAGGTACAATAATAATTTTATCTGTTCTGCTTAACGCAAACTATAAAAACTTAAATATATTTAAAAAGGGTATACTTGGGTGGAGTAAGGATTTTACTAATAAAGCTGCTGTCTTTACAAGTTTCCTAATTATTACTCTAACACTGATCATTTTGGAACCGGATATGGGAACTACGATATCAATCGGTGCTACAGCAGTTTTTATGTTCTTTCTCTCATCAAACGAAAGAGATCACATAAGAAACACTGCTGTGATGGGCTTAGTAATTGTGCTGATACTGGCAGTAGCGATGTTCTTAGATCCTTACAGAATACCCCGAATTAAGACGTATGTTAATTTAATCACAACAGGAGAGGTACAGGATGTAGATCGAACGGGACATCAGATAGAGCAGATACTTATAGGTATAGGCTCGGGTGGTTTTTGGGGCAAGGGGTTTGGTTTATCTCGGCAAAAGTACGGTTACTTGGTTGAAAATACAGCATTCACAGATTCGACTGTCGCCATAGTGCTGGAAGAGCTCGGTACGGTATCCGGGATAATAATAGTTGGAAGCTGGCTCCTTTTCTTTATAAATGGGTATAAGATTGCTGTAGAGACAAAAGATCCAAGATCCCGTTTGCTTGCTTTCGGGATTACGAGTTGGCTTGTCCTTCAGGCATACATAAATATTGGAGCGAATCTTGCTCTTATACCATTGACAGGTATACCTCTGCCCTTTTTAAGTTACGGTGGATCGAGTACCATAGCTACATTTATGGGAATAGGAATCCTTCTCAACATAGGAAATAAAGTATGATATAATGAACTCGTTAATTAAGTTTTTATAGGAAAGATTGTGAATAAAGAAGAATTATACTCTACACTAAATGAGAAGCAGAGAGCGTATGTAAATTTTGAGATGGAAAACCCCCACAACAACAATTACCTACTTGCGGTTTTTCACATTGTACCGGGCAAAAAGATGAATATCCTTCAGGCGGCATCTGAGGTTGCTGCTGAGTCTTCTACGGGCACAAATTTCAGAGTTAAGACGGAAACTGATTTTGCAAAAACTCTTAATGCTATAGTGTACAATATTGATGTCGAGAAACAGCTTGCGTGGATCGCCTATCCGTGGAGAATATTTGATAGCAGGGGAAATGTTCAGAACATACTGACCTATATTGCTGGAAATATACTTGGCATGAAAGAAGTTGTCGCCTTAAAGCTTTTAGATGTATGGTTTCCATCTTCGATGCTGGAGAGATACGATGGACCTTCCTATACGCTTGATGACATGAGAGAATATTTATCTGTTTATGACAGGCCTGTTCTGGGTACAATTGTTAAGCCCAAGATCGGGCTCACGGCTGCTGAGTACGCTGAGGTGTGCTACGATTTCTGGGTTGGAGGAGGTGATTTTGTGAAAAATGATGAGCCTCAGGCCGATCAGGATTTTTGTCAGTACGAAAATATGGTCAAATTCGTTAAGCAGTCTATGGATAAGGCTGTAGACGAGACAGGTCAGAAGAAGGTCCACTCTTTTAATGTCTCGGCAACTGATTTTGACGAGATGATAAGGCGATGCGAGCTAATCAAAGATGCCGGATTTGAGCCCGGAAGCTATGCCTATCTGATTGATGGTATTACTGCAGGGTGGATGGCAGTACAGACTTTAAGACGAAGATACCCTGATGTGTTCCTGCACTTTCATAGGGCTGGGCATGGGGCGTATACACGACCTGAGAATCCTATTGGCTACTCAGTCTTAGTCTTATCTAAGTTCGCAAGACTTGCTGGCGCATCGGGTATTCACACTGGTACTGCGGGTGTAGGCAAGATGAAAGGCACGCCGAGTGAGGATATTACTTCGGCTCACAATATACAGTATCTTCGGTCTGACGGGCACTTCTTTGAGCAGACATGGTCTCAGATCCCAGCAAAGGATCAGGATCTGATAAAGTTAGTTGAAGAGGATTATGCTCAGCATTTGATATTGGAGGACGATGCATGGCGAGGCGTGAAAAAGTGTACACCGATAATATCGGGAGGACTTAATCCTACGAAGCTTGCTCCTTTTATAGAATTTATGAGCAATATTGATTTCATAACGACGATGGGGGCTGGTTGTCATGCACATCCCAATGGGACACAGGCCGGTGCAAAAGCGATTGTACAATCATGTGAGGCGTATCAGAAGGGAGTAAGTGTGGAGGAGTATGCTAAGACACACCCAGAACTTGCTAAAGCAATTGAGTTTTTCTCGTAAACTATACTTATGAGCGTAAAAAAAAGAATATTAATAACGGGTGGTGGTAGCGGTGGACATGTTTCTCCTGCTGTGGCTGTTATTGATCAGTTAAACCAGCTTCCTGGCGTTGATTTACTGTATATAGGAGGTGTGCCTGTATCTCAGAGCATAAGCGGAGCTCCAAGTATCGAGCAAAGGATGCTCGCAGATAAGAATGTTAAAAAACTATTTATCAGAGGGGGGAAATTGCAAAGAAAATTTCACTGGTCAACTGTTAAGCTTTTCTTCGGGGTATTTGGCGGCTTGATCGATTCGTGGCGGGAAGTCAGGAGGTTTCGACCTGATGTTATCTTCTCTACCGGGGGGTACGTTAGTGTACCGGTCTGTTTAGTCGGCTGGCTACTAAAAGTGCCGATATACATTCATGAGCAGACTGCAGGTGTGGGGCTTGCTAACCGGACTGTAGGGAAGCTTGCGACCAAAATATTTATCTCGTTTGAGCAGAGCAGAAACTATTTTAATGAGAAGAAGACTATGCTGACAGGGAATATAGTAAGACCATCGATATTTGAGATAAACGAAAAGAGTCCTGTCGCAAAAGAAATCGCTAAAATGCTCACGATTGATAAGCCTATTGTCTTCATAGCTGGAGGAGGGCAGGGGTCGCATTTTATAAATCTGCTCGTGCGGCAAATGCTTCTGTATGCACTGATGGATTTTCAGATTATCTTGCAAACTGGCGATAACGATAAATATAAAGATTTCGATGTGCTTTGGAGGGATAAATTAAAGTTGCCGACTAAGTTACGTGACTCGTTCCTCCCGATGAAATTTATAAAGCAGGATGAGATAGGTTATGTATTTAAAAACTGTGATATATATGTAGGGCGAGCAGGGGCAAATTTTGTCTATGAAATGGGGCTTTATCGTAAGCCGTCTCTACTTATCCCCATCCCATGGGTGACAAATAATGAGCAAGAGAAAAATGCACAAGTTTTGGTCGACTGTGGTTTAGGGCGGATTTTACCTCAGGGTGAGATGACTGCTGAGCGGCTTCACCAGGAGATTAAGCGGTTTGCCACCGATTTGCGGGCTGGTAAGGTTGTAGCTGATGAGGAAGCTTTGGTAAGGAGTTTTAGAACTGATGCTCTGGATGTCATTGTGAAGGAGTTGCTGTATTGACTTATTATTGCGATAAGTCCATCAATCAACAATCGCTAACTTGTATGTGCTGTCGTACTGCTGTATCCTCTTGTTTGCCCTGAGGATCATATCATCTAAGTGATCTCCAGTAACCTCTTGTTCTATAAATATGTCGTTTTTGTAATCATAATCTACCCATCTAAGATATCCGTGAGGGTCAATGTAGCAACCGAATAGGTGGTCTGAATCTTCACTTCCCCTTGTTTTTATCTCACAGATTTTATGTTTTCTCTTCGCCTCTGCGACTTCTTCGCCTTCCAGAGATAGGATGACGTAACGTTCTCGCTCCATGAAGTAAAGTTCCTCATCTGTTACTCCAACTTCATATATAAAATCGTCTCTGTCCCACTCTTTGATGATTTCTACACTTCCAGTAGTTAAGTTTTTACGCTTGATTGATAAATAGATCGGATTATAATATCCTTTCTGATCGTAGACACAATTGCTGTCACAATAGTAGCCGAAGTCAGCAAAATAGTCATATACGATACCTTCAGATTTCGCAATCCCAATTGAAGCCTGGGTCGTATATTTTGGGAGCTCGTTTCCGTTGGAGATTTTATCTGAGGAGTAAGATTCATATTTGTATTTTGATAAAATCGTACTCTCGCTTGTTTCAAGATCGATCTTTACCACAGCTGTGTGTAATGATTCGTCTTCTACTTTCTGATAGGTCGGATAATGTTCGTACTGGGGGGATGAGATAAACGAGGAAATCAATAAGTATGCATAATTCTCGTGATGTGTTATGGATAAAATATCGGTGACACTTCCCTTGACTTCTGTACTGAGCTTGGAGAGTTTCCACTCCATCGAATCCTCTCCCAGATCGGCATAATAGATCGGCAGTATGCATGAATTACCGTTTGTTTCATAATCATTACTTTTAATTGGACGCCGCCACGCATATATACGATCGTCGACGATCTCGAAAGAAAGATTATCTTCAAAATCTACTCTGAAATCACATCCTTCCGCCTGCTTTGTTACATCGCTTAAAGAGATAAGTTTCTTCTTCTGACCTATTACTTTGTCATACTGATACAGGGAAGCGTCTGGTCTTGAGTAGAAAAACATTTTCTGTCCTTGTGCTTTTATTGATCTAATTTCCGGCTCGATATAAGGATACGAATTAGAAATTGGAAATAAAGTTGTCTTTAATCTCCCATCCCTACTGTCAACTAATGCTATTTTCCTGTTCTTTGTTTCCTCATTTAGCTCCCGGAACTCTTGGTACATTTTTTCTAGCTCGGAATTGATCTCACGGAACAGTTCATCCTGATCTTCTGAGTCGTATACTAGCTTTTCGCATCCCTCCTGTTCATCTACAGCTGGTCGTGATTTACGAGCAATCGTCTTAATTATTACAGACAGAGGGGAATTGTGTGCTGCGACCTGCCCTATGCCTGTGAAATTGAATACAGTGAAAAAAAACAGTGACTGGCCTAACCAGAGACCTATAAATAGTACCATTATGGCTGTTTTATTCTTCAGCAAGTAGTTTGACACCTTTTCTCTTCTTCGCATGATTTTATTTAGTCAATTAAAATATCTGCCTGTTCTTGGCTTTCTTTTTGCCATATCAGTTTTATCTCTATGTCAGAGTTCTTGGTTTCCAATATCTTATTCACTCTGTCAATTGCTACTACTATCTCTGCGTTTTCTTTAGACTGGGGGCGGTTTATTTTGGTTAACTTCCCTGTGTGAAGATCGAAGCCGTAGTGATTTGCTTCATTACCATCTTCAGAGTACTTAGAGCAGGAAAATGCATATTTTTTGGCGAATTCTGATGAAAGAGGGTAGTTTGTGGGAAAGAGATCACATCCATCGATCGCACTTGGTACATCTCTTAATCTTGTGCCATCAAGCCCAAGCAGTATGTATTTATCTTCTACGGTGTAATAAATGAGGCCTAGATCTATATTTATATCCAGGCTGTAGACGTAATCTGATCTGCTCCATTTTCTTAGCTGCTCTGTCCTGCCGGTGTCCAAGTTTTTCCTTTTCAGTCCAAGGAATATTCTTGAAAATGTTCCCTCTTCTCCATTATATCTGCATCCATAGCTGCAGTAGTAGCCAAACTCGGATATGTACTCGTATGCAACACCCTTATCTTCATGTATGCCCATCGTTTCAAAAGTAGTGTAGCTTCTAAGATCGAGCACAGTATCCTCTTGCCCGAAATCGCTGGCAGGATTTTCGTAGCGGGACACAAGTTGTGCCTTTTTGGTTTCTGCGTCAATAGAGTAAATGCTTGCATACCAATAATGGCTTTGTGGTGAACCACAGCCGTAGCCACGGTCTTGCCCCCCAAGATCACCAATTTCCACAAATATTTTGTCGCCTAACTTTTTAAAAGAGGAGATGCCATTCCCATTTACTAAGTCCCCTCTTAACTCCTCCAGGTAGATGGATTGAGGACTCGAGCCGGCACTGTCCAGATCAATATACAGCAATGAAATCTTACACGGCTCTTCATCGGATCTTTTATCCATAACGGTGGGCCATGCATAAAGTTTATCATCAGCTATTTCCACATTAATATCTGTATGGGGAAAGTCAATATTACAACTGCTGTAAAGTGATATAAATTGCTCCTCAGAGATTAATTCTGTAAGTGAGCTGTCTGAAATATCGTAAGAGTAGACGGTTTTTTTATGCGGAAAAATTAACTTATCCTGATATAATAGTGAGCTATCTAAGACGCTCTGAAGTGAATAAGTGTAAATGTTGTGTGCTGTTACTAGCTGTGTGATATGCTCACCCGTATTTTTATCTGCGATTACCAGTGCCGGGTACTGAAAGCTCTTATCAGAAAACTCGCTGTACTCCTTTTCTTCGTCGGCTGGCTCCTCAGTATCAGTATTTTCTTCAGAGTAATGAGAGTGATATTCGAACTGATCTTGATATCTTTTATCTGTACCATCCTGAATTAGCGATTTCCCAAATGCAAGACCCATTAAGAGAAAAACTGCTGTAACAACCCAGAACGTGACTAGTAATCCTGAAATGACGATGAAGATGGTCAGTTCGGGAGAATTCCACCTGGGCAGTTTCATTTTTGTTTTTATCATATCCTTTTGATATATATTATTAATTTATACTACGATATATTTGGTATAAAGTAACAAGAGCTTGTAAATAATAATTCAAATATGCTAACATTGTGCCATATAATTTAATAAAAAACAATATATGCCAGAGCAAATAAATATAATGGATTACTTTTCCCAGAGAGCCCAAAGAGCACTTCAGCGATCCGCAGAAGTAGCAGTGAATTGGGGCAGCAGAGTTATTGACACTGAGCACCTTTTATATGCCGTCATATCTGAAGATGAGGTTGCACAGAGGGTCTTAAAGGAGCTTAAACTAGATCTGCAAATGATGCAGGAGCAGTTGGAACAGGACTCTGCGAGTGATACTGCATCGATGCCTGACCAGACACCTAATCTTTCTCCCCGCGTAAAGCAGGCACTTCAGCAGTCGTTTATGGAGTCAAGAAATCTTGGTCATAGCTACATCGGAGGCGAGCATATACTTTTAGGACTTATATCTGAGGGAGAAGGTCTTGCTTCCCAACTTTTCGCTAAATACGGTGTGGAGTACAATAAGGCACGCCAGGCAGTGGTCAAGGTCGTCGGTGAGGGTGACGAGAAGGGTGAAAAAACTGCCGAGAAATCAGACACACCGCACCTTGATAAATACTCACGTGATCTGACACAGCTTGCGTATGAAGGCAAGATTGATCCTATAATTGGCCGGGCTGATGAGATTACTCGTGTAATTCAGATTTTAGCCCGCAGAAAAAAGAATAATCCGGTACTCATCGGCGAGCCAGGAGTAGGAAAGACTGCTATAGCTGAGGGTCTGGCTTATAGGATATCAAAGAACAATGTACCAGATATCCTTAAAAACAAGAAGGTTAAAGAGCTTGATGTGGCACTACTTGTTGCTGGAGCGAAGTTTAGGGGTGAGTTTGAAGAGCGAGCTAAAAAGATAATTAAAGAGCTTAGTGCGAGCGGCGGACAGATAGTCCTTTTCATAGACGAGCTACATACAATAGTGGGGTCGGGTGCACAAGAAGGGCAAATGGATTTATCAAATATGCTTAAGCCGGCACTTGCCAGGGGAGAGCTAAAAGTTATCGGTGCGACTACACTTAGTGAATACAAAAAGTATATTGAAAAAGACTCTGCACTCGAGCGGCGATTTCAGCCGGTACTAGTTAATGAGCCATCGCCAGAGCAGACAATTGATATCTTACGAGGGCTTAGAGATCGGTACGAGGCACACCATAAAGTCAAAATCACTGATGAGGCAATAAACCTTGCTGCAAATTTGTCGGATCGCTATATTAAAGACAGATTCCTTCCTGATAAGGCGATTGATCTAATAGATGAAGCTGCCAGCAGGGTACGCATAGAGTCATCGCTAGTGCCTGATGACATAGCTACACTCCAGGATAAAATAGATAAGCTGGAAACTGAGCGAGAAGCGTATAGTCGTGCCAATGAGCACGCAAAGAGTGCCGAAGCGAAAATGGAGATTGAAAAATTGAAAAAAGAGCTTGAGCCGCTACGGGAGGAGTGGAGTAAAGAGAAAGGTACGGGAACACCCACTGTTACTGCTGAGGCTGTCGCCGAACTGGTAGCCACGCAGACGGGTATCCCGGTAAATCAGCTTAAAGCTGAAGATAAAGAGCGGCTCTTGCACTTGGAAGAGGAGTTACATAAGAAAGTTGTAGGTCAGGACGAAGCGGTTAAATCTGTCTCTGAGGCAGTCCGTCGTGCCAGGGTAGGACTTAAAGATCCAAACCGACCTATCGGCTCATTTCTATTTATGGGGCCAACCGGTGTCGGTAAAACACTCTTGGCAAAGACATTGGCACAGCAGATTTTTGGTGATGAGGAGGCGATGATACGCCTTGATATGAGTGAGTACATGGAAAGATTTGCCGTAAGCAGGATGGTAGGTTCACCGCCTGGTTATATCGGTCATGAGGAGGGCGGTCAGCTTACAGAGGCAGTCCGTAGACAGCCTTACAGCGTCATACTCTTAGATGAGATAGAGAAGGCACATGAGGACGTTTTTAATATCTTGCTGCAGGTATTGGATGATGGACATCTTACAGATTCAAAGGGTCGTAAGGTTGATTTTAAGAATACGATAATAATAGCGACGAGTAACATCGGCTCCGACCTGATAATGGACACTTTAAAGAATGAGGAAAAGCCAGACTGGGATAAATTAAAAGAGAACATGATTGATAGGCTCAAGAGTCATTTCCGTCCGGAGTTTTTAAATAGGCTTGACGACATAATCATTTTCCGTAAATTGGAGCGGGAGCAGATCAGGGAGGTCGCCAAGATACTTATCGATGAAGTAGTAAGGCTGCTTAAGGCGCAAGGGATAGAGTTGTCGGTTACAGATGGACTACTTGATCACCTGGCAGATATTGGATACGATCCAGAGTTCGGAGCAAGGCCGATGAGAAGAGTGATTCAAGATAGTATTGAAAATGAGCTCGCGGATGCCATGCTTCGAGGGGAGTATAAAGAAGGGGATAAAGTCGAGATCGGGTGGAAAGATGGGAAGGTGGTGGCGGGGAAAAAATAATAAAGATACTTTAAATTATCTCCGCCAGATTCGCCCCGTTCATGCAGTTGGGGGCCTTAAGACCTAGGATAGCAAGTACTGTAGGTGCCACATCAGCTAAAATCGATGTGGAACCGTTAATTTTTGGATGTGTTCCAACCTTATAAATTTTATCGCCAGGTTCACGAATGGTCTGCTTCATTTTTTCTACAATGATAAAAGGTACAGGATTGCTTGTGTGTGCTGTATTAGGCTTCCCTGTCTCTGGATCGATCATGACCTCGCAATTGCCGTGGTCAGCGACGATTATGACAGTTCCTCCTTTTTTAAGAGCAAGCTTTGTAACTTTCTCGGTGCAATTATCACAGAACTCATTCGCTTTTATTGTTGCCTCATAATCTCCTGTGTGTCCGACCATGTCGGGATTTGCATAGTTTATAAGCATAAATGAAAAATACTCATCTGTATGGGCATCTAGCTCTGCAAGTGCTTGATCCGTTATAGCCTGGGCACTCATCCTTGGATTTTTTGAGTAATCCGGGTCTGCTGGTGAAGGGATAATGAAAAAGTGCTCGTTATTATGTTTTTCCTTACGTCCACCGTTAAAAAAATAAGTTACGTGGGCCATCTTTTCTGTCTCACTGATATGTATTTGTCCAAGACCACTATCTGCTATGACATCGGCAAGTGTAGTCTCGATAACATGCGGCTCAAACATATTGTGTGTACCGAGATCTTTTTCATAGCTTGTCATTGTTACTATGTGCAGATTGCGTGGGAAGTTGCTTCTTGGTAGCCTATCAAAGTTCTGATCGGCGAAAATTCTAGTGATCTGCCGAGCTCGATCCTCCCGGAAATTAAAAAGAAAAAGCACATCATTATCTTTGATTACTCCCAGCGGGTTACCCGTTTCATCTGTAAGTGTCGTGGGGACGAAGAACTCGTCAGTTTCATTGTTTTTGTTATACGCCTCCTGGAGAATCTTGAACGGGTCGTCTGAAAACCTTTCTCCTTTACCTACCATGCTATCGTAAGCTCGAATTGTCTTGTGCCACTTCTCGTCTCTGTCCATTGAGTAAGCTCTCCCTGACAATGATGCCAGAACACCGTTATTATCCTTTTTAATCTTATGCATGAGTTTACTGACGTAAAGATAGCCGTCTCTATCTGGTGTGTCACGACCGTCAAGAGAACCGTGTATTATTGGATTTATTCCCTCTTCCTTGCAAATATCCATAAGTGTGAAAAGATGCCTGATATGTCCATGCACACCAGCAGGACTAAGTATTCCGATCAAGTGAAAATCTGAATTTCTCTTCTTGCATGCCTTTATGGCATTTTTGAGAGCAGGAATATCTTTGAATTTTTCGTTGTCTATAGCATCATTAATTTTAGGTAGACTTTGCTGTACAATCTGCCCCGCCCCGAGGTTGAGATGCCCGACCTCACTGTTTCCCTGCTCATTTATAGGCAGCCCGACCTCTACCCCGCTTGCCGTCATTAGAGTAGATCGACCTTTCGTCCAAACTGTATCCAAAAAGGGCGTCTTGGCATTGTAAGTAGCATCCCCATAAGTGTCATCCTTATCGAGCCCCAAGTAGTAGTCGAGTTTATTATTGATTTTTCTTATTTTATCTCTGACTATTACACCCATTCCATCTAGGACAATAAGTACCACGAGTTTGCTTTTAAGGGCGGGTTTTTCCGACATGTCTATGGGGGCTATTTTTGAGGTAAATTCTTCACCCCTGAACATTTTTAATATATTCCTTTTCATAATCTGTTATAATTATACACAATGGAAAGAATAAGTAAAGAACAAATATCTGATCTGAGAGATCAGATTATAGATACTATTGAAAAGATAAACATAAGCGATAAAAGAGAGAGGCTGAAGCTTCTGGAGAATCAAAGCTCTGCCACTGATTTTTGGCAGGACAACAGAGCGGCGCAAAGTGTGCTACAGGAGATCGGTAGGCTTAGGTCGCTTATTGAAAAAGCGGACTCTCTATTAGAGAACAGCAGTAATCTCGTTGAGTTTTACGAGTCGGGAGAGCTTGGTGATAAGTTTCTTGATGAGGAGGCAAAGAAAATAATGAAACAGTATGACGAGTTTTCAAGGCATCTTTTCCTTTCGGGCAAGTACGATCATCTTGGTGTCATACTTACTCTTCATGCTGGGCAGGGAGGGACAGAGGCGTGTGACTGGGCGCAAATGCTGATGCGGATGTATACCCGTTATTTTGAAAGGATGGGCTGGAAGTACACTGTCGAGCATATAATAAGGAATATTGAGGCAGGTATATCTACGGCTACGATCGTGGTGGAGGGGGAGTATGCATACGGCTTGCTAAAAAATGAGTCAGGGACGCATAGACTTGTGAGGTTATCTCCGTTTAATGCTCAGAACTTGAGACAAACATCATTTGCCGGTGTGGAGGTGGTGCCGCTTATTGAAGAAACGGATGAAGAGATAGAGCTTCCTGACTCTGATATTGAGTTTAAGGCTGTGCGATCGAGCGGTCCAGGGGGACAATCAGTTAATACTACCTCCTCTGCAGTGCAAATCAAGCACATACCTACAGGCATAACAGTACACTGTTCTCAGGAGAGAAGTCAGCTCCAAAATCGTCAGACGGCTATGAGGATGCTACGGGCGAGATTGATAAAGCTTGAAGAGGAGAAGAAAGAGGCAGAGATAGAAAAACTTCAGGGGGAGAAAAAAAAGGTCAGCTGGGGAAATCAGGTCCGTAACTACATACTTCAGCCTTATAAACTTGTAAAGGATCTGCGAACCGGAGCAGAGAGCAGTAATCCTGATGCTGTGCTGGATGGTGAATTAGACGAGTTCATTGAGGCGGGGATTAAACTAGATTCCTAGCTTCTTATACAGCCGGGACATTCCTATGATTGACATTCTTCTGCGTATTATGTATAAATAGGTTAGCTTATTTGATAAAAAACTTAATAATATAATGGTCAACTTTGATTCTGTAAGTAAAATATACCAAGAAGACATAATTGCCCTTGAAGATGCTACTTTTTCAATTGATCCAGGGGAGTTCTGCTTCATAGTAGGTCCATCTGGATCGGGTAAGTCTACAATTATCAGGTTACTGATCAGGCAGGAGCTGCCATCCAAGGGGAAGATTGTGTTCGGGGATATAGAAATAACTGATATACCAAGAAAATTTCTTTCCGTTTACAGGCAGAATCTCGGTGTGGTATTTCAGGATCTAAAGCTTATAGAGAGCAAAACTGTTAAGGAAAATATTGAGTTCGCACTTGAAATCATAGGGACTAAAGATAATGAAATCTCAGATTTAACTGATTATCTTCTTGAGGTGGTGAATTTGCATGAACGATCCTCACTTTTACCGAGGGCACTATCGGGTGGAGAAAGGCAGAGGACAGCAATTGCTAGAGCCCTTGCCAATAATCCTAAGCTTTTTATAGCTGACGAGCCTACTGGCAATCTTGACTCCAAGACATCTGAGGAGATCCTCGAGATCCTTAATGTGATAAACAAAAGCGGTACGACGGTACTTGTGGTTACACACGACCGTGAGATCGTTGACAAGATGCAAACTCGTGTGTTACATATGAACAAAGGTAAGCTAGTCGCTGATAAAGTCGGCGGCTACAATATTTGAGAAATTAAATTTTGCTTAATAAAGCATGAAGCTACTGAAAAATATACTTAGAAACATGTCATCAAACAAATGGATGTCTGTTGCCACAATGATAGTTATCACTATAGTCTTTTTCATAACGACGGTGTTCGTGGGCTTGGCGTATGTTTCACAGAGGGCTGTTAAATACTATGAGCAAAGAGCTCAGGTGATTGTGTATTTCTTGCCGGCGACACCTGAGGCGGAAATTTTGGATATTCAGAGGCAGATAGAATCTACGCAAAAAGCCTCATCTGTAATATACGTAAGCGAGGAAGAGGCCGTGGAGAAATATAAGGAGATGTTCGAGAGTAGCTACGACAATGCGTCGAATATAAATATTCTACCTGGAATACTTCCCGCCAGTCTTGAAGTTAAGGCGCTTAGTGCTGAGGAGTTATCTGAGCTTGTACAGTTTGTTGAGGATATAAAGGCACGGAGCACTTACATTGAAGATGTTTGGTACTACAGGAATATTATTGATCAGATAAGGACATTGTCTACTGTGGTGAAGTATGGAGGTGCAACTATTGTTGGACTTCTAGTTGTTTTTACAGTAATTTTAATAATTATCACAATAGGGTTTAATATCGTTTCTCATAAGGATGAAATAGAAATAATGCATCTAGTCGGTGGCTCAGATGAATTTATCAAATCCCCATTTATATTTGAAGGTGCGGTTTACGGTTTTCTTGGAGGACTTTTCTCAGCTTTATTTGTGATTGTTAATTGGCTTTTAATAATTAATCTCTCACGGGGTAGTCAGCTGTATGCTTGGGCATCTACTCAACTTCGTGATTTTTCAGTACAATTTCTCGTATCTCCGGGCTGGCAAATATTACTCGCAATATTTTTGGTTCAGATTTTTGTTGGTACTCTGCTAGGTTCTGTAGCAAGCTATTTCGCTGTGATAAGATATTTAAATAAACGAAGAGTTTAGAGATATGAAAAGCTTTCTTTACAAGTTACTGTTAATAGCGGTTTTCTCTTTGACACTGTCCTCACATGTCCAGGTTGCCAATGCGGCGAGTTGTACTGATAGTATGACCGATGCACAGTGCCTAGAATTCTTGCGTACTGAAGCGGGCAAGGTTGCCAAGGCCGCAGATAAAGCCCAAAAGAGTCTTTCAGCTGAAAAGATTAAACAGATGAACTTAACTGAGCAGATCAACTATTACAACTCTCAAATTGCTGCGAGGGAAAGTGTAATCAAGCAGATAGAGATTGAGCTTGAGGCGAAAAACGTTGAGATTAGAATTATCAGCAGAGATATAAATGACATACAGAACAATGTCGACCTTATTAAGCAGGAGATTAACGAGTTTTCAGAGTCCATCAATAGTAGGATAAAATTATCATATAAGTACAGCTTTGTTTCTCCTGTAGAATTGGCACTTTCTGCTAATGACGCTCAAGAAGTTCTTTATAAGATGAAGTATGTTGATATGGTTCGCAAACAGGATTATGAGAACATTATTATCCTTAGTGAGAAGAACAATGAGCTTGTTGCACACCAGGAACAGCTCCTGGCACGTGAAAATGAGATCAAGGAAGTAAGAAACTCCATAGAGGAAGAGAAGAAAACTCTATTTGCGGAAAAATCTGAACTGGCAAGTGAGAGGACCGAGTACTCGGCGCTTATGGCTGAATCAAAGAAGCTGGAGGCTGAATACAACAAAGAGATAAAGGCTTTGGAGGCTGAAAAAAACAGCTATGACCAGCAGATAACCGCCATGATTATGCGGATGTACAATGAGGGTAATCTTCAAAACGGTACCCCTGTCGCTAAAGGCCAGATAATCGGATTCCAGGGACATACGGGCTGCTCTTACGGGTCCCACTTGCACTTTGGTATCGCATCAACTTCTAATAATCGGTTTGTAGGTGATATCGACCCGTTTGCTACTGGGCACTTGGTTAGGTCGGGAGGTTACGCCCGTGCCGGTACTGCATCCGCACCAATGGACAATGCTTATATTACGCAGGGCTTCCATAGCGGTAAATATATTGATCTGGTAAGCTTGACTGCTGGAAATCAATCACACACAACGTACGGTTCATGCTGGGTATCTCCTACAGAAAACCAGTGTTACTATGTTCCCGCTGGGACGAGATTGTGTGGCAGAAACACGACAAGTGGCAGGTGGTATCCGCTTAGAGGAGAAGGTGCTCCTGTTTACGCAATATACGAGGGCACGGTTTATTACGGTGTAGACAGCTGGGGAGGTGCAAAATACGCTATGGTTGTACATCCGAACGGCTTCATCTCAATGTATGTTCACCTGAGATAGTAATTTTCCAAAAGTAAGTACTTTTTAATACTTTTCGTGCATAATTTTGCTATGAAAAGAGTATGTGTGCTGTTTATTGGCGCAATGATAATGTTAGGGGGAAGCCCCGCTTTTGTAAGTGCTGAGCAGGATAGTATCAAAATAAATGAGGTGATGTACAATCCTCCCGGAGCAGATTTGGGAAAGGAGTGGATAGAGCTGTACAATCCGGGGGAGGAGGATATACTGGTTAAACATTACTCTGTGGAAGTCGCAGGTACGGTATGGAAAAGAGCATTTGTAATCGAAGATGAGTTGACGATCAGGCCTGGTTACTTTTTAACTCTCTGCGAGCAGTCAGTTCCCGGGTGTGACTATTACACTGATAAGATTGCAATGCAGAACGGCGGGGGAGCGACAGATGGGGTAAGGATTAAAGATAGTGACGGTATAGTACTGGACACTTTTTTATACGACATCCCAAATAGCAATGAGCTGCGTGAGGACAGTGGTGTGGTTGCTCAAGATTCCAACACAATTCATAATTGCAACGAGGGTCGTTCTCTTGGTCGAAAGGTTGATGGAGTAGACACTAATATTAGTATACATGATCTAACTTGCCTGGCAAGGCCGAGTATGGGCTTTAGTAACAGTATGGTGGAGTATACAGGTAGGGCAAAGATTACCGAGATATTGCCTTATCAACAACTCGGATATATAGAGCTAGTGGGAAATATCGATCCAGTAGATGGTTGGTATTTTATGGATGGGGTGGGAAACAGAAAGGATGCTGCCATCTCAGATTTAATAAATGAGAACGCACAGCTCACAATTTTGAAATATGAATATGCTCATAAAAGCGAGGGTTGCTTATACCTTTACGCTCCAGATGATACCGTTATAGACAGTGCCTGTTTTGTCAATCCGATACCGATAGTGGGGGTGTGCCGTGATGATAAGGATAATACTGTTCTTAAATATTGTAAGATCTCACCTGGGCTATATCCTAACGAGCTGTATATGGAGCCTCCGGACATACTAAACAGTCATAATGTTGACAGTGATCAGGCTGTATTAGTAACTGTCCGTGCTGAAATAATCTATCAGATAGATGAGTATCTTTATCTCGAGACCGATATAGAAGAGGATAAATCCAAAGTGATTTTTAGAATTGATAAGGTTGAGAGCTTGATCGATGTATCAGAAATGACCGGGGCAGAGTTTGAGATTCAGGGCTTCTGGATTAGATACAGTCAGGGAAACACATATGGCAAATATCAGATATATCCGACCTCAATTAAAGCAGAGCAAAGCGAGGTCGTGGCACTTGCTAATTCGGGTGCTCCAATAATAGTATTTATGATTTTTTGCCTTTTTGTACTATTTCTGTTAAAATACATCTGCAGCCGTTTATGACGTGTTGTAATAAATTAATAGTATAATATCAAGATGGCAGATAAAAAGAAAAGCAGTGATTCATCAAAAAAGAGCAAGAGCTCTAAAGTGAGTAAAAAGAAGGGGGTAAAGTTGAAGATTCCTAAGAAAATTAATTTAAAGGAGATAGCCCTGCAGAAAAAGACAATAAAAATCTTTGTCGGTATTATGATTTTTGCTTTGATGCTTCTTTTGCTTGATTATGGATTTCAGTATTTGAATAACGACTACAGTGCCGCGGTAATTACCCATAAGGACCAGCTTGGGACAATTAGGGTTCCCATGAGTAAGCTTACCAATACTCTTGTGATGGACTATGGGGCACAAACAACAGAATCGATGATTCAGGAGTACATTATTAAGGACTATGCTAGAAGGGAAGGAATTGAGGTTGCGCAGGAAGAGGTTGACTTTCTCTTATTAATAGAGTCGTACCAATTTTATGGAAGCTTTGAAGCAATGATGAAAGAGCTCGAGAGTGAAACTCCACAAATGCAGGAGAGGATACAAAACTACTATACTACAAGAGTTATTGAATTAAAGATACTTTTTAAGGATGTCGATATTGATACTGATGAAGCAAGGGAAGCTTATGAAGAGTACAAGGAGTTGATCGAGGAAGCTGACTACGAGAGGTTTGATGACGGTAAGGTTCATGAAGTTAACTATATGATGCAAAACTACTACGAAAGGCTAAACGAGTCGGATATTTATGAGAAGATATTCGATCAGTACTCTACAAACAACAATATCGAAAATCCCCCTGAGTATAAGTTCATGGGTTCAACAAGATCAGTTATCAATCTGTTTAGAAAGTAGCTACATACGGCTGGGCTTTTGCACGTTCGTGCTTGAGCCCAGATAACATTTTTATAAGACGCTTATTGCCATTTAGGGTATTTTATTTTCAATTAAGATTTTTCAACGTTGTAATATTTTTGTAAATATGTTATAATTACGCAACAAAAATAAATTATTATTATAATTACAATGAAAGTAAGTGATACGGTGATTCAGTTTCTCGCAGATTATTACGAGCTGTCTGATATAGAAATAAATTTGTACGTAAGCCTACTTAAAAGAGGCCCTTCTACAATAATGGACCTTGCCAATTTCGCTGATGTTAACAGGGCTACGACACATATAAATGTTGAAACGTTGATCAAAAAGGGTTTTGTAGTTCAGAGCAAGATGCCAAATAGTAAGAGAAGAGTTGTCATCGCAGAGGACCCTAAAAAGTTGCGGACTGTTTTGAATAATAAGAAACTGCAGCTTGAGAAGGCTGAGATCGCTTTGCCTGACATTATAACTAATCTTCAGTCCATTGCACCTTCAGTTGAGAGCAGATCTGATATCGAAATTGAGTACTTTGAGAATAAAAGCGAGGTAAAGAACATTTATAAGAAGGTTTTGCAGGCGGATGAGATTAGAAGCTATGTCAACCTCGATAAGATAATCAATATATTTCCCGATAACTCTGTTGCATACATTGAGGCACATAAGAGAAACAAGAATATGAAAATCTGGGCCATCATAAGTGCAGATGTGCGGGAGGCAGATGAGTTTAGTGGTGTAATGGATCCTAAAAGATACAAATCTAAGATAATTAAGCCGGAGCAACAGACAGCACCTGTTGATTTTCTAATCTTCGATGACAAAATTGCATACATCACAGTAGAGGATAGCACAAAGGGGGTTATTCTTAAGAATAAGTATATAGTAGAGCACTCCGTGAGTATATTTAATTTGCTCTGGTCTCTAATTTAAATGGATGGAAAAGAGAAGCTGCTGGACTTCATGTTTTCGATCGATGGTTTAGTCAAATACTCAAAGCCCGCAGATATAGTGGCCAACCCTGAGACTGGTTATCCTACAGTACCAATATATTTTAACATGAAGCTTCTCACAAAGAATGTTGAAGCTAGAAAACTTGTTGTAAGTATGATGACAGATCTACTGATCTGTGAGCCGGAGGCAGTATTTGCTATTGCTTATGGGGTAGAGTACTACTCCTCGATATTGGCTTATAATTATGATGCCAATCTGCTAGTAGTTAGAAAGGAGTCGAAGGGATACGGCACTTTCGCAGACTTTAATATTGTAGGGAGTGTGAATGGTGATGAAAAATGCATTGTATTAGTAGACGATTTAGTTGGAACAGGCAGAACCATTAAAAAAGCTCGGAAAAATATTACAAAATTCTTAAAATCCGAGGGTATCTGCATAGACAAGAAACGGTTTAGCGGTATTTCGATATTCTCAGATTGCGATGATAAATTGATGTCCGAAAAGACCGGTGTTAAGCTTTTCTCATTGATAAAGATGGAAGAGCTGCTGGAATACGGCATCGACAGAGAATATTTTACACGTGATGAAGCAAGCGTATACGCTAAAAGATCAGAGCAGTATTATAAGTACAAAATTTAGCATCTGGTTGATATAGAAAGCTGTAGCTGGTAAAATATATCTGCAATGAAAAAAGATCATAAAGTCGCCATACTGATGGTATCGTACAACTCCCTATCCAAACTAACTTCCTGCTTGGATAGCCTATCTTGGCTGGGGCAGGAGCCGGACATTGAGCTCTTCTTGTACGACAACGCTTCTTCAGAGGACATTGAATCCCTCGTTCGCAATAAATATAAGTGGGTAAACTTTTTGAGCGGTGAAAGAAACAGAGGCTTTTCATATGGTCAGAATATAGCATATGAGATGGCTTGTAAGATGGAGCGGTCTGGGGATTTTAAATTTGATTATGTGATCACACTCAATCCTGATACACTGCTTCCTAAGCAGATAGTGTATGGGCTTATTGAAAAATTTAATCAGCTGGAGGAGCAGTACGACCATAAAGTAGGGATTATCGCACCAAAGATAATCAATGACGAAGGAGAGATAGAGAGAAGTATCCATATTAACCCTACAGCGTTCTCTTTTTTCTTCAAATTATTCCGAATTGATCTTGAATACTTGATAAACAGGCGGCATTATAAAGGTGAAGATTCAGCAGAAGTTTTTAGTCTTTCTGGTGCTTGCCTTCTTATAAAAAAGGATTTGATAGACAAGATCGGCTATTTTGATACTGATTACTATTTTTACTATGAAGATGTAGACTTATGTAAGCGGGCGCGGGATGCAGGGTATATGGTAGTATATGAACCCAAAATAACCATAACTCACTCAAGGGGGCAGTCGGTTGCCACTCATGAAGTCAAAAGCTGGAGTAGAGAGCAAACTTACCTGTCCAGCTGGGTATATTTTAGCAAGCATAAATCAGGGTTTGAGAAAATTTTGCTTAAATATGGTAGAATATTCGAAATGAAACTCCGTATACTTATAGGATATGAGAGAGATTGGGCTAAGAGAATGCTTAAGAAGTTTAAAAATGAAAAGATATAGTATATTAAAATACATTCTAGTTATAATACTGTTTTTTCTTATATCTCCGTTGCAAGTCTGGGCGAGTGACGGGGTTTTTACAATCGAGAACGCAAAAAGCAAAGTTGAGTTAAACGAGCAGTTTTCAATTGAGGTATATATCGACTCTGATGGTGAGGAGCTTATACTCTCTAGAGCGGCACTGATATTTGATCAGGAGTATTTGCAAATTACTAAAATTGAAAGAAACGAGGGACTTTTTTGTGGGTGGGACAGTGACCGGCAGACCGCTGACAACGATAATGGCGTGATCGTAATCGAAGGTTACTGCCAAAGTGGTACATCCTCTTTATATAGCAGCTCTGATGGTGGGGATATATTTGCGAGAATTCACTTCAAGGCTGTTAAACCAGGTTTTGCCAGAATAGATTGGGAGTATAATGGTGAGAATGTCGAATTTAAATCTGCTATGATGGCAGAGGGAAGTCCACCTCAAAATATTTTGAAACAAAGACCGTCGGGTGTAACTGTTGAGATAGCAGAGCAGAGGGCCACGACAGTTCCACGTACATCAGTGTGGGACAGATCAGGGGTCGGCTTGGGGGTACTCTTTATTGCCGCAAGTATCGCTGCATTTATGATTCTCTCAGTGCTCATGTTGACACTTAAATATAAAAGTCTCGTCAGTTACAATACAATCGTCATTGGTGAGAAAACTCAAAGTGATAAAAATAGAAAGAAATGAAGGTAGCTATTGTCCACGATTTCGCCTACAAAATGGGAGGCGCTGAGCGTTTAGTAGATACACTGTTAGCACTCTATCCTGAAGCCGATCTTTTCATGATGTTTGGAGATGTGAGTAATCTATCAGATAATTTTCGTAATCGCACAGTTTACTACTCATATTTAAATAAGATCCCATTTTTGCGTCATTTCTATCGATACACTTTTATGCTCTGGCCTAGTGCGATAGAAAGCTTCAATTTTTCTGAATACGACCTTGTAATATCGCACAGTACCGTTGCTGCTAAAGGTGTGCTGACAGATATCAACACAAAACACATGTCATTCTTGTCATCATTTATGCGGTATGCGTGGGATTTGCGGCATACGTATTTTTATGATGGTAATCGAGGATTATTTGGACGGATGAAGCGCGTCATAATATCATTTTTCTTAAGCTATCTAAGAGCGTGGGATCTATCAGTGAATAGTCGAATTGATAAGATGCTTGTATGCTCCAATTTCGTTAAGGAGAGGGTGAAAAAGTATTACAAAAAGAATGATGTCACAGTAGCTCATCCACCAGTAGACTTATCAAAGTGCTTTGCCAAAGAGATTAGGGGAGAGTATTATTTAGCGGTATCTCCCTTTGAACCGAATAAAAACGGGCATTTGCTAATTGAGAGTGCTATTAAATATCGGTATCCGTTGAAAATAGTTGGTGTGGGCTCAATGAAAAAGCAGCTTGAGAGGAAGGCAAGACGGGCCGGTGCTGATAACATACAGTTTTTAGGATGGGTGAGCGAAGAAGATAAACATGAGCTATTAGCAGGTGCGAAGGCGTTTCTATTTTGCGGCGTAGAAGATTTCGGCATCTCAGCGGTCGAGGCAATAGCCAGCGGTGCTCCTGTAGTCGCCTACAAGGCTGGTGGGGCACTTGATTTTGTACATGAGGGGAGGAGCGGGCTGTTTTTTGAGGAAGATGATGTGGAGGCCTTGTGGGAGGCGATTGTAAAAGCCGAGAAAATTGAGTGGGACAGGATGTGGATGCGGCAGTTTGCACAGGAGAAATTTGGTAAGGGCAGGTTTGAGAAAGAGATTGTAAGGCAGGCTGAGCAGCTTATGCAAGTTAATCCGCTATTGAAAAAAGTGAAAAAATAATGTATTATTGTTGGTAGGCCGAGATAGCTCAGTTGGTAGAGCACGCGACTGAAAATCGTGGGGTCACCAGTTCAAGTCTGGTTCTCGGCACTCCGCCATTAGGGCACTTGGATGGCGGGGGATATTGAGATTAGAGATTTTCTCGTCAAGTGCCCTAATGGCGGGATGCGAGAGTAGTTCAGTTGGCTAGAACGTCACTTTGCCAAAGTGAAGGTCGCGGGTTCGAGCCCCGTCTCTCGCTTTCCCAAGAGCGCAGCGATTGGCTGAAAGCATAGATCTGACCACTTCGAAGAAGTGTGTCACGGTCTCTCGCTTAGAACTTTGAATGTAAAACATACCGGGGCGAGAAGCAAGGTCATGCCATTGCAAGTGAAACGAAACAGTGGCATGAAGCCCCGTCTCTCGCTTTCCCAAGAGCGTAGCGATTGGCTGAAAGCATGGATCTGACCACTTCGAAGAAGTGCGTCACGGTCTCTCGCTATATTCTTTTCAAGCTAATTGTGGACGAATTTTCTATCTTATTTCTATGTGACAGCTTGTATGAGGAAGTTGATGCCCTTGTGGATCCGAACTAATGTAAGCTAGACTTGCACATTTTTCATCCCTGAGTCCTTGCAAAAATAAACCTAGTGCGAAACTGAAGCTTCCACCATCTCCCATTCTAATCGGAGTTTCAAGATTACGGTCATTAAAGATAGGGCATGAAAAAATCACCTTTTCTCTTGCTACCCTGATCATCTCTTCAATTGCTGTACCCACCTCTAATTCAGACCCACATTTTCCTGGTAGACCTTTATGAGAGATAACAATATCGAATGAATCGTTTGGGAAAGGCAAATACACACCATTAGCATTAACGAAATTCTCACTCGACCTATATGGTGTTAAATCTAAACCTGTTAAATCGATACCCATGTGCTTCCTAACCGAATCGATTGCTCTTGGTGAGCCACATCCGATATCAAGTATGCTTTTTTCTGCAATCTCCTTCCCTTCGAGACCCAATTGAGAAAAAACTCCCATAATTCTATTGCCGACGTAATATCTATCTAGATATTGTGTTGGGTGTGAAAAGTCTTGCATGTATGACGTGATTATAACATGGTGGGGGTGAAAACGCAACTTTCAGATAATCGTTGGTTATTGAGTTTTCACACATCTTATCATGACTCACTCTAACTACTTCGAGCTTCTCCTCCACATAACGGCACCGACTACAAAAAGAGCTAGTGCAGAGATGGAAATTACTGAAAGCTCAAACAGTACAGCAGTAATATCAGCCTCAAAAATGATCAACTGAGTTATACCCGTATAAGCGTAGAAAGTTGGGATGATATCAGTGATTGCAAAAAATCTCTCGCCTATATTAAACCCAATCTGATCAATCCCCACGAGGAAGCTGCCTGACAGAAAGCCTAGTACAATGGATAGAATCGTCCCGACATCCTGACCGGTTGATGCCTTTGGAGATATCGTACCGATCAAAAGACCAGCACCGATCGAGAATAAGATGACCGGAATAATAAATACAAATGCTTGCAAAGTTGTTAGATCTAATGGGAGTCCAAACCATGACGCCACATAAAATAGAAGCAAAGCCTGAACAATTCCCACTACGAGACTTGAAAGAGCGAACCCTGCAATAATGTCGAGTGCTGTGGCTTTTGAGCTGTTGTACCTGAATATATAGTGCTTATCTTTCAATGCACCGATCGAGCCTGCAATCTGTGGGATCATAATTAATATTCCGTAGATTATAAGTCCTCCGGACTGTAGCTGGAAGCCAGACACATTCTGTTGCGTGATTATACTCTCTGTTTCAAACAGAGATTTCTCTTGAGGAGAGACAATTTCTGTCACCAACGACCTCGCGATCGCACTTCTTTGGCTCATTTCGTTAATATAGAACTTGATCATCGTATCTTCACCCGGTACAACGCCTAGGTCAGCTTCCCCGGCTTGAACCGCATCCTTAGCTTCCTGCGAACTCTCCCTTTCTGTCATGACAAAAATCTCTTCCCCATCCTCTGCTTCTATTTCTTCAAGAACTCGTATGATCTCATTATATGCTGGATCATCGCTCTTGATGATAGACAGATTAAAGGTCTGATTGTCGTAAGTCTGGCTGAAAAGGAAGCCAAATATCAGCATAAATATCATCGGCAGGATGAACACTATCCCATGCGATTTAAAGTCACGCCTGATTTCCAGAAGATTAGATTTTGCTATTGCCAGTGCTTTTCTCATTTTCTCACCTCCTTGCCAGTCAGTAGTAAAAATATATCTTCAAGTGAAGGCTCCTTTATAGAGATATCATCAAACTCAACCTTATACTCTTGTGTGTGCTGTAGTAGCACTGGGATATCTTTTTCTGGCTTGCCTGTAGGTATGCTTACCTTCTCATTATGCACTACGGCCTTATCAAACTTGCTCAATATTGCCTTGATAAAAAGATCATTTGACTTGACGAGGTCGATGGTTATGAACTTTCCATTTCCATGCTCTTTTTTGAGCTCCTTCATGTTGCCCTCGGTAACTAGTTTGCCCTCATCAATTATAATGATGTAATCGCAGACTTTCTCCGCTTCATCCAGATAATGATCAGTTAATAAGATTGAGTATTCACCACTTTGCTTAAGCTCGTCAACAAAATCCCATAAGGCACGCCTGCTTTGCGGGTCTATACCAGGCGTTGGCTCATCCAGAAATATCACCTTTGGATCGTGTACAATTGAAATTGCCAGGTGTAATCTTCTTTTGTAGCCGCCCGATAGTTTTTTAGCGACAGTATTTGCCTCTGACTCTAGATGCAGTTTTTTTAGTAAGAAATCTGTTCGTTCTTTTAATTTTTTGGTCGATAAGCCGTAAAGCTTGCCGGAGTAATTTAGATTTTCAACTACTGTCAGGTGATCCCAGATTATGATCTCCTGTGGCATTATACCAATCAAACTGTTGATTTCATGTCCGATTTGCTTAATATCGACTTCATCGAACTTAATTTCGCCTGCAGTTGGATTTATCTGCCCTGTGAGCATCTTGATCGTTGTAGATTTTCCTGAGCCGTTAGGGCCCAGCAATCCTACGGTCTGACCCTTTCTCATCTTAATTGAGATATCAGAAACAGCTACTTTATCACCGTATTTTTTCGTTAGATCTTTTGCTTTAACGTCCATGCTCCGATTATTATAGCATAGGCTAGATGTAGCGTAAAGTCTGATTTGTGCTATAATCTTGATAATATGAAAAAAGATGAAATACGCAGAAAAGCTTCTCTGATTAACTCCCTAGATCCGTCTGGCGAGTCAGCTGTGATTGTAAAACGGCTGGGTGAGTTGATCGACGATAAGCTTCCAGATAAAATCTTTATATATGTTCCGAAAAAGCGTGAGCCAGCTATTTTCGATATTGTGGAGATGATAAGTGAAAAATTGCCTGGTTGTGAGCTTTATATTCCTTTTTACGATGTAAACAGCCAGACCTGGCGAATAGCTTACTGGAAGCGAGCCGACGAGATTGACGGGATATCAGCAGAATTAAGCAAGCTTGTCGTTAAGAATTCAGGTGTGCTTCAGCAAAAAAATGCCCAGATGATTTACGACAGTGTAAATGAAGCAGGATTTAGAGAAAATGATATTTGTATAGTTCCCGGCCTAGCTTTTACCAGGCAAGGTGATAGGATAGGGTATGGGGGCGGCAATTACGACAGATACTTGGCTGGAAGCAGTGCTTTCAAAGTCGGCGTCAGTTTTGGCGGGCGGATTCTTTCCTCATTGAATGCTGAACCTCATGATGTGAAAATGGACGTTGTGATATCAGGGCTGCGATGAGAAGCTCTTAAACATAAATATACTAGTAGAGCTGCACAAGAATTGTCTTAAACATCTCGATAATCGGCTCTAGCCCAAACGATCCTGCACCTATACCCATGCCCGGAGAGTTGTTAACCTCAATTATATAAGCTTCACCTTTCTCATCAATTGCGACATCTATTCCGACAAAATTTATCGGTATCGCGTCAAAGATTGGCTGTATAAAATCCTCCAGTCTTTTTAACAATGCGCCATCTTCTATCAAAATCCCTTGCGAATTTTCCCAGTGTAGAGGACTAAGATTGCCCGTAAAACTTGCGTCATCAATATTTTTCTCATAAGCAAACATAAGCTCTCTTTTAAAGGCAATTACTCGATACTCTTTTTTTATATTTATATACTCCTGTGCTACGGCTATGTAATCAAAAGACCCAAACTTTCTTGATCTGCTGAAGATCTTCAGTAGAGCTGAGCTTATATCTTTTCGATTTTTGCATAAAAAAACATTATGCCCTTGTGAGCCGAAATTTCGTTTGATTACGAGTGGATACTCGAAGTTTTTCTCGATGTCGTCTGCAATCTCCCGCTTGCTGTTAAATTTGAGCAGATGCTTATACTTTTCATTAAGATTTGGTGCGAGATAGCTCTTCCACTTTGGCAGTTTTATATGCGGTGCTAGTAATGTATAAGAGAGATCTTTGTCCCGGCATATCTTTACAATATCCTCCCTATTAAAGGTCTTAAAGTGGTGAGTAAAGAAAAGGTTGTCGCCGTTTGGGAGATTGACTTTTACTGTGATGTCGTGTTGGTGCAGTACCTCGTACTTTATGCCGAGCTCGTCGCACGCACGGGTAAGTGCAAGCTGAGATATTTTTAGATTTGTCGTGGGGTCCGTTTGCTCCATCTTACAATTATACCATAAGAAGGGCGTTTATGACAAGCCTGTGATCTCTCCGTTCTCATCTATGTCGATCTGCTCTGCATTAGGATGAGAGGACAGACCAGGCATAGTCCTCATCTTGCCCAGAAGAGCTACGATAAATCCCGCTCCTGCAGATGCTTTAACCTCTCTTACCGTTATCGTAAATCCTGTCGGTCTACCGACTTTCTTAGGGTCGTCGGAAAGGGATAGGTGCGTTTTTGCCATACAGATAGGCACTTTGTCTAGATTGTTTGCTTTAATAAGCACCATCTGCTCCTTAGCTTCATCAGAAAATTGTACGTCCTCAGCTCCGTAAATCTTTTGAGCTATCGTTTTGATCTTTTCTTCTATGCTCTGATCGACTGAATAAAGGAATTTGAAGTTACTCTTTTCATTTTCTATCACATCGACGAGCGCATTCGCAAGTTCGACTCCGCCATCTGCGCCCTTGGCAAACACGTCACTGAGCACTGACCTATCTGCCCCCAGCTCTTTTGCTCGACCTACTACATACTGCACCTCTTTATCAGTGTCCGTTGGGAATCTATTTACTGCCACGACTACTGGCACTCCAAACATTTTGGCGTTTTCAATCTGCTTCGCTAGGTTGCCCACCCCGGCTTCGATGCTATCGATATCCTCCTGTATCAGCCGTTTAGGCAGCTTCTTGCCCGGCTTAATATCGAATCTGCCGCTGTGATATTTAAGAGCTCTAATTGTCGCTACGATGACGACAGCATCGGGGGTCAGTCCGCTGTATCGACATTTAATATTCATAAACTTCTCCATACCGATATCGGCTCCGAATCCGGCCTCTGTGATAAGATAATCCGCCGTCTTTATACCGATCTGATCGGCGATTATAGAGCTGTTTCCATGGGCGATGTTTGCAAATGGGCCTGCATGGATAAGTGCTGGTGTATTGTCTAAAGTTTGTACGAGGTTAGGTTTAATCGCATCTTTCATTATGACAGCGACACTTCCTGCCACTTTGAGATCACCGATCGTCACCGGCTTTCCATCAAATGTATATGCGACTACTGTTCTTGCGACTCTTTCTTTTAGGTCTTGCAGGTCAGTGGCAAGTGCGAGGATAGCCATGATCTCTGATGCAACCGTGATATCGAACCTTGTTTCCCTTTCAATCCCAAACTCTTTAGGATTCTCTGAGTCACCGATGCGAATTTTTCGAAGTGCTCGGTCGTTTACATCCATTACACGTGGCCAGATAACGTTGTCAGGGTCTATGTTGAGTCGATTCTTTTTGAGGATGTGGTTATCGATAATTGCAGCGACCAGATTGTGTGCTGCTGTGATGGCGTGGATATCGCCTGTGAAATTGAGATTGAACTCTTCCATAGGGATTACCTGAGCGTAGCCACCACCTGCCGCACCTCCTTTTATTCCGAATGTTGGTCCCATCGAAGGCTGTCGGATTGCAATTGTTGTTTTTTTGCCAAGCCTGTTCATTGCCTGTCCCAGCCCTACAGTGGTAGTCGTCTTTCCTTCCCCGAGTGGAGTAGGGGTTATAGCTGATACTACGATATATTTAGCGTTGGGCTTATCGGAAAGTCGCTCCCTTACGGAGAGGTCGATTTTGGCGATGTATTTGCCGTACTGGTCGTACTCATCTGAATTGAGCCCCAGCTCCTGGGCGATTTTTGTTATTGGGAGTATTTTTGCTTCCCGGGCAATTTGCAGATCGGTTTTCATTGGTTAAGAAGATTAATAATTTATAATTTATAATTTATAATTTATAATTTACAATTTACAATTAAGTTGGTGGTATAATTCGAGTTTGTTTCATAACAATACTTTATTTTACCAGATAAGGAAGCTTTATTCAATTCAATTCAATTCAATTCAATTCAATTCTTCCCAATCCCTCTGTTTTTATAAATCTTACTATTCTTTTTTGTTGTCACGATTATCTTTGTAAGTATCTTTATAATCAGTATAACTTTCACTGAGTACAGTTTATGGGTTTTTAAATCCAAAAGGTTTGTCCTTTCGAGAAGATCAAGCCAATATTCTGTCTCGGAGGCCTCTCTAAGAGAGATACCTAATTTATACACAAAATCTTTACGACTATGTGCGTTCATGGCTTCACGAACGTTTGCTCCTATGGATGTCCCCGATCTCAATATTTGTTTAGATAGAACATACTCTCGTTTTGCTACGAGGCTTTTGTAAAGTCGTATAATGTCTACTCCAAATTCGAAAGTGAGCTCCTTGATGACGTTTTCTTTTTGCATAAGACGCTTATAATCTTACACAATACAAGGTTAAAAAATCCTGAACTAATCATCAATCATCAATCATCAATCATCAATCATCAATCATCAATCATCAATCATCAATCATCAATCATCAAACTCCCGGAATTTCAAACTTACTCATATAATCCTTCACATCCTTGCGCAGCTTAGCAAGTGTATCTTTATCATTATGTGATTTAAGAGCTCTATCAATTGAATCTGCGACGAATTCCATATCCTTTTCGACAAGGCCTCTAGTTGTGATAGCAGGTGTACCAATTCTAATACCAGATGGGTCCCACGGCTTACGAGGATCATTAGGGATGCCGTTCTTATTCACCGTTATATTTGCAAGCTCTAAAGTATCACTCGCGATCGAGCCAGTCATACCCTCCATCGTTGTTACGTCCACGAGCATAAGATGGTTATCTGTACCACCCGATACGACTCGATAACCTTTCTCCATTAAAAGTTCCGCTAGATATTTCGAGTTGGCAACGACCTGTTTTGCATAATCTTTAAAAGAATCTTGTGATGCCTCTTTAAGTGCTACAGCGATAGCTGCAGTCGTGTGATTGTGCGGTCCACCCTGCAGCCCAGGGAAAACAGCACTGTCTATCTTTTTAGCATATTTCTTTTTACACATTATCATCGCACCTCTTGGACCTCGCAATGTCTTGTGGGTTGTAGTGGTGACTACATCAGCGTGTGGAAATGGTGATGGATGAGCACCTCCTGCTACCAGACCGGCTATATGAGCTATGTCAGCAGCCAAGATCGCACCAACTTCATCTGCGATCTGTTTAAATTTCGCGAAATCTATCGTGCGTGGATATGCAGATGCTCCTACCCATAAAAGCTTTGGCTTGTGTTCAATAGCCAGCTTTCTAACCTCGTCAAAATCGATAAACCCGTTCTCATCTACGCCGTATGATACTGAATCGTAATACTTTCCTGTTATGCTGACTTTAAATCCATGTGTGAGATGACCGCCAGACGATAGCGACATACCCATCATCGGATCTCCTGCGTTCAGAAACGCGAAGTAAACAGCTAAATTTGCTGGTGAGCCGGAGTAGGGCTGGACGTTGACATGCTCAGCACCAAAAAGCTCCTTTGCACGTGATATCGCCGTCATTTCAATCTCGTCTATATACTCATTTCCACCGTAATATCTTTTTCCTGAGTAACCTTCAGAGTATTTGTTTGTAAGAATCGAGCCCATGGCGTCAAGTACCGCCTGTGATACGTAATTTTCTGAGGCAATTAGCTCAATGCCCGTCTTCTGTCGCTTCTTTTCTTCCTGAATAGAATCGAAGATTTCTCGATCTTTAGTCTGTAAATCTTTCATAATAGCTCCTTACTGATAAAAACTTAAATTGTCAATCGCACCACCATTATAGCTGTTCCTGAACTGCCCTAATGGCGGTACTAATTATGTCTCCTCCAAAATCTTCCTATACTCTTTGACTACATCTTTTGGCTTGCCTTCTGCTTTGATCCTTCCTTCATCGATAAGCACTGCACGTGTACAGAAATTTTCGACAAGCTCTAGATCGTGAGATACGAAGATAACGGTCTTCTCCTTTTTACGGAAGCTCTCAAACTCTTTGAAGCATTTATCCTGGAAGTTGGCATCTCCTACTGCCAGTACCTCATCCATCACATATATATCCGCATAAGATCTTATGGCAATCGAGAAGGCCAGACGCACCTGCATGCCTGACGAGAAATTTTTAAGCGGCATATCGAGGAACTCATGAAGTTCAGAAAACTCAACTATGCTGTCAAACTTCTCTTCGACTTCTTTGCGAGACATTCCCAGTATAACTCCATTAAGATAAATATTATCTCTTGCACTTAGCTCTGGATTGAAACCCACACCCAGCTCCAAAAATGGCACCATTATGCCACGTACTTTTATACTACCCTTATTAGGCAGGTATATCCCTGACATTATCTTGAGCAGTGTCGACTTGCCTGAACCGTTGTTGCCGAGTATGCCCATAAACTCACCCTTTTCGACTTTGAAAGATATATCTTTTAGCACTTGCAGCTTTTTCTTCCCGTCTTTGCTAAACCATTTATGAGGCTTACCCAGTCGCTCAATTAGTGTATCGGTTTTCTCAGTTGGGATGAGAAAGTGCTTTGAAATTCCCGAAACAATGAGTGAGTACTCGCTGTCTTTTTTTTTCTTGCTTTTTCTTGCCATATTTTTCTTAATATATTAAAAGAACTCTGCTATCCTCTTTACGGTAGGTTTAAAATAGTTGTATCCGATCGATGTAAATAAGAATATAATCGAAAATACAAGGAATAGATTTGCAAACTCGGTAAACGAGACTTTGTCCGGCTCAAGTAGTCCTATGCGAAAAGCATTGAGTATATGGGTGAGAGGATTTAGCTTGATAATTCTCTGTAAATTTTCAGGAAGTTGGTCGAGAGTGTATAGAACTGGTGTGCCCCAAAACACCATCTGCAACCCTAGCTCTACCAGGTGGTGCAGATCTTTCATTAATATATTCCACAGACTGGTGAAAAATGATATGCACAATATCAATAAGTATAGTGTGAGTAGAGCGAAGATCATTAACAGCATACCCACAAACGTAATGCGGCTGCCGGTGAATATTGCAAAAAGGATCAATATACCGACGTTTACCAGGAAATTTATGAGGGCGACTGTTGTTGAGCTAAATATCACGACTTCTCTCGGGAAGTTGATCTTGAGTATAATGTGCGATTTGTTTTCAAGGCATTTGAGGCCAAGGTTGATGCCGTCGTTAAAGTAGTTTGTTACCATGATGCCTGAGAGTAGGAAAAGGCTGTTCTGTCCGCCGGTGCGAAATACTGAGTTCCATATGAAGTAGAGGATAGAGAATAGTGCGAGCGGTTTGAGTACCATCCATACAAAGCCAAGTGCCGAGTTTTTGTATCTATGTTTAAAGTCTGTTTTGACGAACTCTTTGAGTAGGTCTAGATAGTTTCTTAGCATGTAGTTTCACTCTTTTATGTAATGGGACTATTGTATCAAATCTTTGCTCTAAGTTCAAGCCAGTTGACAGTTTTATTTTTCAAGGTATAATGGGGGGAAGTTTTAGTTAAATTTTTAATCATAAGTAAACAAGATGCACAATAAGACTATCACAATAGCAGGGACTGGATATGTAGGGCTGACAACGGCTACTGTACTTGCAAATGTTGGATACAAGGTATGGACCATCGATATTGATCCAAAGAAAATAGAAACAATAAGGGGCGGCAAGTCATATTTTTTTGAATCTGGTCTGGATGAATTTGTCAAAAAGGCGGTGGATGGAGGCAATCTTTTGCCTACCACAGAGTATGCACAGGCAGTAGCAGAAAGCGACATTATATTCTCATGTGTGGGAACACCTGATAGAGAGGATGGCACACCAAATCTTGACTATATATATCAAGTTGTGGAGCAAGTCGCCAATGAGTGCAAGAAGGCAAATAAAACCCAGGTAATCTTTGTGCAGAAAAGCACGGTGCCAGTTGGAACAGGTAAAAAGCTTTTGGAGTATTCGAAAAAAATAAATCCTGACTTAAATTTGCGGTATGTATCAAATCCTGAGTTTCTACGTGAAGGCTCTGCATTGTACGATACACTGGTAGTTGATCGACTCGTAATTGGCTCGTCTGATCGGGAGGCTAGAGAGGAGATCGCCCAGATATTTAGTGAGGTCAATGAGTTTGCACTTACGTTAGAGCATAACGGATATACTGATTATGCAGCAACATATCATAGTGCCTTTGCCGAAGCTGAGAAAATCGATTTTGCTCAGAAAGTACAGTTGATGGGGGTTGAGAGTGCTGAGTTAGTTAAAGTGACTGCCAATGCATTTTTATCTTTGAAAATATCATTTGCTAATTCGATAGCCATGCTTGCCGATGTGACAGGTGCCAATGTGCAGGAGGTGATGAACGGTGTAGGAGCAGATATAAGAATTGGCAGGTCATTTTTGTATCCAGGGCTTGGCTGGGGTGGAGGCTGTTTTCCTAAAGATGTTAGTGGTCTTATCGCTGTAGCAAATGAGCACGGGGTCCCACAGCCGATTATGGAGCAGGCAGTGGCTGTAAATGCCGGCATGGTGGATTACGTCATTAAGAAGGCGAAGAATCTTGTTGGCGATGATTTAAAAGGCAAAAAGGTGGCTGTTTTGGGGTTGTCTTTTAAACCTGGAACGAGCGATGTGCGAAAGTCTCCTGCTATTAAGTTGTGTAATAAATTGGTAGAGAAGGGTGCTGTGGTACGAGCTTTTGATCCTCAGGCGATGGAGGAGGCGAGGGCTGATTTAGATGAGCAGGTGACGTTGACCGATAGTATCGATGAATGTATAATAGGGGCGGATCTGGTTATGATAGCGACTGACTGGAAAGAGTTTATAGTTTACGATTGGGCTAGTGGGATAAAGAAGGTTGCAGGGAAGGCCCTGGTGGATGCTCGCAACTGTCTTGATGGTGAAAAGATTATAGATATCGGGTGGCAATATATAGATATCGGGTGGCAATATATAGATATCGGGAGACATTAAATATGAAAAATATACTAATTACAGGAGGGGCCGGATTTATAGGTACAAACCTAACAAAACAACACCTGGAGATAGGCGATAAGGTTTACTCTCTTGATAATTATTACAGTAGCTCTGAGCGAAATACGAAGCGGTTTGAAGCGAACTCAAATTACCAATTTACAAACCATGACATCAGAAAACCCCTCACAGAAGTCGCAAAAAATGTGAAGTTTGATAGGATATATAATCTAGCGTGTCCTGCGTTGCCACCAAGATATCAGAAAGATCCGATATTTACAGTCGAGACGAATTTTTTAGGGATGCAGTATGTGTTGGAACGAGCTAAAAAGGATGAAGCAGTTGTCCTGCAAGCATCGACATCAGGGATTTATGGTGAGCCGTTAGAGCATCCCCAAAAAGAATCTTATCGTGGTAATGTTAATACAATGGGGATAAGGAGTTGCTATGATGAGGGTAAGAGGGTCGCTGAGTCGCTCTGTTATGATTATCATGACACACACGGCGTGCGTGTCAAGGTTGTGCGGATTTTTAATACTTATGGACCGTTTATGGATAGGGATGATGGGCGAGTTGTATCAAATTTCATTAATCAGGCGTTGGCGGGGCAGGATATTACGATTTATGGTGATGGCTTGCAGACGAGGAGCTTTCAGTTTGTCGATGATTTGGTCAGGGGCTTTTTGGCTGTGATGGACACGGATGATGCGTTTATTGGGGCAGTTAATTTAGGCAACCCAGATGAGTTCACGATAAAGGAGTTGGCGGATAAGGTGGTAGCGATGGTGGATAGTGGTTCAAAGGTGGTGTATATGGATCTGCCTAAGGACGATCCGTCGAGGAGACGACCAGATATTAGTTTGGCGAACGAGATTTTGGATTGGCAACCAAAGATAAGGTTGGATGAGGGGTTAGAGAAGACAGTGGAGTATTTTAGATTAGTTTCAGAATAAAAAATGAAATTATCAGTTATTACACCTGTATATAAAGGAGGCGAACGATTTGGGCCTGATTTTCGGAAGAAATATGATTATCTTAGGAAGACTTTTAACGTGAGCTTTGAAATGGTATATGTACTTGATGGAGAGGAGGGAAATAATGCTATTGATATAGAGAAGATCGTTGAAGCACAGAAATTAACCAATGTAAGAATAATAAAAAGAGCCCAAAATAGAGGCAAGGGCTTTAGTGTGCGAGAAGGTTTTGAGCATGCTAATGGCAAGTATCTGTGTTTTATTGATTTTGATCCTGAGGTGCCTGTTGAGTATATTGGTAAAATGTATAGATATTTAGCGCGGAAGGATGGGGGGTTGTGTATTGGAAATAGATTTTCTAAGGATTCTAATTATGAGGTTAGTTGTTTTAGAAAAACCTTATCTCGAGGATTCTTATTATATAATAAGCTACTTTTTGGATTAAAATTTCCTGACAGTCAGGCAGGACTGAAAATGATAAAAAGAAAATCATATGATTTAATAAAGGATAACTTAGAAGCCGATCGATTTGCCTTCGACATAGAGTTCATCTTGATGGCACTAAAGCATGGAGTGAAGGTAGCTAGCATTCCAATTGATTATATAAGAGATGAAAATGTTAGCACAATAAATCTTAAGACTCCGATTAATATGGCTATAGAATCTATAGTAATATGGAAAAAAATAAAAGGATAATAATTGTTTCTTGGAAGGACTTCAAAAATCCTCAGGCAGGTGGTGCAGAAATTGTGCAACATGAGATTGCGAAAAGGCTTGTTTCTGAAGGGCACGAAGTAATTAATTTGGTTCCTGGCTTTGATGTTGCATCTGAGACAGACACTATTGATGGAGTAAAAATTATTAGGGTAGGGAAATCAGTACTCTCTTTTGCCCGGTTGGCAAGGTATTACCAAAGGGTACTGCGACGAGAAGATGACATCCTAATAGATGTGTTTAATTGTTTTGGTAGTTTCTCATTCCTATTTTGTAAAAGAGCATACATATTAATACACCACATCCAGGGTAAAATATGGCTATATGAAAAGAAATTTCCTTTTGTATTTCCAATTAACTTTTTGGGTTGGTTTGGTGAAAAACTTCAACTTTATTTAATTTCGAGAATATTTAGAAACGATGTTATCACAATATCAGATTCGACAAGGAATGAGCTTCGAAGCCATGGCTTTAAGAAAAACAATATACATGTTATAGCAGAGGGAGTAGATATCCCGAGGGCAAAAAATTTAGGTAAAAAAACTAATAACCGGTTTAAATGTTTTTTTATTGGAAGAATGGTCAGCATGAAAAGGCCTGTTGATGCAATTAGGGCCTTTAAGCAATTTAGCGACCGTAACCCGGAGTCAGAAATGTTTGTAGCAGGAGATGGGGGTGAAGTGTCTAAGGTTTTGAATTATATTAAAAAGAATAACTTGGAACAAAAGGTAAATTATTTAGGGAGAATAAGTAATGATGAAAAATTACGTGTAATGCGAGAATCACATGTATTATTAGTCACATCGGTAAAAGAGGGTTGGGGTCTTGTTGTAACAGAAGCAAACTCTCAGGGGACACCAGCTGTGGTTTATGATACAAGTGGGCTACGCGACTCCGTGAAGGACAATATAACGGGAATTATCTGCAAAAAAAATGACCCTATGACGATGTCGCTTGAAATAGAGAGGCTCTTTAAAGATAAAATACTCTACGATAAACTGCGAGGGAAAGCTTATGAAGACAGTGCAAGCGTCTCATTTGATAAGTGCTATGAGGATGTTAAGAAAATAATTTTTTATTAGTTCTTCATTAATGAAGAAAAACAAGTTCAGTGTAGTATTACCTACCTTTAATCGATTATCGGTCTTGCGCAAAGTACTTTTTCCGAGCATAGAAAAACAAGATTATAATTTTTATGAGTTTATAATTGTCGATGATTATTCATCTGATGGAACATCTACATACTTACTTTCGGAGCAATTTCGCAAGGATTTTCCGAGGATTTCTACTAAAATTACTTTAGTAACCAATAAGGTTAACAAGGGGTCTCCGTTATCGCGAAATATTGGCTTTGATCGGTCCTCTGGGGACTGGATTTATATGGTGGAAGATGATCTCGAATTAAGAGATGAAAATTTCTTAAATAGTGCTAATGATATTATAGATTCGCTGGAAGATGAAAAGATAGTGGTTGTTTCACCCAAGAGGGAGGAGTTTATTCATGGTTACTATAAAAATTTTAACGGAAAATTTGTAAATATTGGCTTTGTTAGCGGCGAGATTTACCTTGACCCTACCGTAGAGTATTCAGGACTTGTTCCAAATACACAGGCGTGTTCGTTTATAAGATCAGATATAGCAAAGGCGTTTAGGTACGATCACAAAAGCTATTCATATTTTAGAGAGGAGTCAGATTTTTATAAAAGAATAACTCTGGCTGGTTATAAGATTTATTATTGTGGTGACAAGTTAAGATCATATCATAGAATGGACCTAGTTAGTGGCGGAGGAAATAGGAAGCATTCTGTTTCAATAAAGAATGAGGTAAAGTATATTAAAAGCCATTATACATTTCTAAAAAAATATTCCAAATTTGCGAATGCTAGAATAGTGGCATTTGTTTTTGTGAGGGAAATAAAGAATCTTGGAAACCTTGCTGGCTTAAGATGGCTTAAAAACGTCTTATCCTACATTAAATTGTAAAATTTTAATAATGATTTTTAGTATAATTATTGTCAATTATAATGGTATGAGATGGATAAACGAGAACATAGAGTCCTTTTCTCGGCAAACAATGCGTAATGATGATTATGAGATAATATTGGTCGATAACGCATCTACTGACGGTAGCGTTGAACTAGTGGAAGAAAAATATCCTCATGTCAGGGTTATACGTACTGAGAACAATGGTTTTGGAAGTGCCTGTAATGTCGGGGCCGGGCGTGCAAGGGGAAAGTACTTAATGTTTTTTAATGAGGATATTTTTGTTGAGGAGTGCTTTCTTGATAAATATCATGCTAGATTGAAGGAAGGCAATTTCGATGATGATACTTTTGGAACTGCTGGTTGTTCAATATGGGGGTATGATAAACGACCAACTTCTCAATCAAATGAGTATGGTGCTGGAATTGATTTACTTGCGATTCCCTCTATTAACTTGAGTTCAAAGAGACACTTTTATAACGCGGGTTGCCCTCTATTGGTAAAAAAAAATAGTTTTTTAAAGGTTGGCGGATTTTGTGAAAACATATTTTTATATTCTGAAGATCTCGATCTATGCTGGAGAATGAAAATCTATGGATACGAACATTATTTCTTTTCTGATATAAAGATTTTTCATTATGGTGGTGGAGTTGTCGGCCCATTTTCTTCTCAGAAGCTTTCTTTTTATATTACAGGGGAACTTAACTGTGTCTGGAATAATTATTCGATATACCTGTTGCCGATTATACTTTTTCTGCAGACGAGTTTTTACTTGGCGATTATTTTGATATATATTATTACGCTAAAGTGGAAATTGGCTGCTACGATTCTAAGAGCGTTTTATGGATTTTATAGCAATAATTTTATTAATGTGTTAAAATACCGTCACATTGTTCAGGGGGCGAGAGAGGTGTCTGATTGGGCTGTATTAAAAAAAGTATATTTGATACCCTCTCGATTAAGGAATTTTTTATATTTAAATTTATTTATTCGTATAAATACTAATGGAAGAAAAATATTATAAGGATAAAAAGGTGTTTATTACTGGTGGAACAGGCTCTTGGGGGAATGAACTTGTGAAACAACTTCTACAAAGAGAAGTTAAAAGTATAGTCGTTTATTCTCGTGGGGAGCATAAGCAGGTTGAGATGAAGCGTCGTTTTCAAGATGATCGAATAATTTATAAAATAGGTGATGTGCGCGATCTTAGAAGGTTAACTATGACTATGCGTGATGTAGATTATGTTTTTCACCTTGCTGCTTTAAAGCACGTTCCTGTCTGTGAGGAGAATCCTTCAGAGGCGGTTGAAACAAATATTTTGGGCACGCAAAATATTATAGAAGCAGCAATAGAGAATTCGGTGGAAAAGGTCATAGATATATCAACAGACAAAGCTGTTGACCCATTCAATTTATACGGGGTGACAAAATCATGTGGAGAAAAACTTATTGTAAATGCAAATGATTATTCTAATAAAACTAGATTTGTTTGTATCAGAGGGGGGAATGTCTTAGGAACGAATGGTAGTGTTGTACCTCTTTTCATTGATCAAATTAGAAGACTAAATCATGTAACAATAACGGATAACAGGATGACTCGATTTCTTATGCGTGTACAAGAGGCAATTGGTCTTGTACTCTTTGCTACTGAGAATTCAGAAGGGGGTGAAATTTTTGTGATGAAGATGCCTGCCTGTAAAATAGTTGATCTAGCGAGTGTTCTTATTGAAAATTTTGGTAACGAGTCAACAAAGACTAAGAATATTGGGATAAGGCCTGGTGAGAAACTTTATGAGGTTCTGGTATCTCGTTATGAGATTGACCGTACCTATGATTTAGATAAATATTTTGTTATATTACCAGAAGGTTTGTCTACAAAGAGTTTAAAATATAAGAATGTGAAGAAGATAAGTGATCAATTTGATGAGTATAATTCTAATAATTGCGCCATTCTTGATGAGAAGGGGATCTATTCTTTATTAAAAGAGGATGGCTGGTTTGATCGTTCTGACGAAAAATCTGGTCTTAAATTGTTACAGAGTCTTGATAAAAAGACACTAGAGAATTATTTTAAAACTGAGAGATGGATAAAGTAAAGGAAGTTAAAAAAGCATTAGTTTTGGGTATGAGAGGAATGCTTGGTAATGCAGTTTATTTGTATCTTGGAAAGCATGATTCTGTTGAGCTACTGGGGACTGAAACGACCTTAGAAAATGTTGGAGAGAAAAAATCAGTTAAAGCGCTTGTTGTTGACAAAGACTTTCTTTCTAAACTTGAGGATATAATTGATTCTTTTAGACCTGATTATATAGTAAATTGTATTGGTATAATTAGACCTGTTAATGACGTTGAGAGTACTCGCAGTACATTTCTTGTAAATTCTTATTTTCCTAGAATTGTAGCTTTAATTTGCAGGAGCAGAGGAATTAGGATGATACATTTTAGTACCGACTGCGTCTTTTCTGGTAAGACGGGAGAATATACGGAAGAAGAGATTCCAGATGAAATAGGGGTTTATGGGATGTCCAAGTTTCTTGGAGAGGTTAATAGTCCACCTAATCTAACAATAAGGACATCAATAATAGGAAAAGAGGCTGGTACGACAAGAAATCTATTAGACTGGTTTTTATCTCAGAGGGGTAAGCGGGTAGATGGATATAGCAAAGTTTTTTGGAATGGAGTTACGACAATAACATTGGCTAAGATAGTTAGTAAAATTATTACTGAAGATATTAAATTTGAGAAAGGGTTAATTCACATAGCCGGTGAAAAGGTTAGTAAACTAGATTTGCTAAGAATGGCACAGAAAGTGTTTGATATTGATTGCACAATTATTCCTGTTGATGAGCCAGTTTCTGATAAAACAATTGTTCCTTCTACAGAGCAAGATCTATTTACTGACATGATTCTGCCGTTAGAAAATCAGTTGGAAGAGCTTAGAGAATTTTATAATAAATGAATGTTATATCTTTTTAATTCTTAATTTCAAGTCTTGTTAACAATGAGTAACTTTTTGAAGAGGAGTAAAGAAATAAGATTTTATACCTTCATAGTATTTACCTTTTTTTTGAAGGTATTTCTCTTGCCATTCGGGTCTCACCCATTTGATTTTTGGACATTCTTAACAACGATTGAAAAAAGCATATACTATAATTGGAACATATTTGAAGCCTGGAATAAGGGCAATTTACTTATAATGGCTTGGTATTCCTCTTACTCATTTTACCATTCCTTTACAAGTTTTTTCGGACTTAATGAAATTTCTGTATTATTAATTCAGTTTTTTATGAAAAGTCCTTACCTGCTTGTTGATGTGATTTCAGGCCTACTAATATATAAAATTGTCAAGTATACAGCTAATAACGAGGGCCTTGCCAGGAGCTCACTCCTCCTATGGTTGTTAAATCCAGTGGTTTTTTACGTATACGTGTTGCATGGTCACTATGAGCTGATTGTTGTATTTGGTTTATTATTGATAATATATGGTATTGTTTTGAAAAAGGATGTAGCTGTTTCGCTTGGCCTTATAATTTCTCTTCAGACTAAATACTATTTTGTTATCTTTGTCCCTTTCTTAGTTTTATATTATGTAGTAGCAAAAAGATATAAGGGTTTAATAAGGGTTGTTCTAATCTCTACTTTTGGCATGTTTTTATCTTATATACAGTTTGTTAAGTCGCCAAGGCTTATCAAGCAAACAGTCGAGTCTGTTTTATATTTATCCCATTCAACAAGCCCAGTCGGAGTAGATGAGATCTTTTTATCAAGGTTCAATATCTTTTCTATTATAAATACGGTTGTATTTCGTTTATCTCCGATCTCAAATCTAAATAATCCTGAAGTGTTCTCGTTGGCAAATATGTGGGTGCTATTCATGGGGTGCTTTCTTGTCATTTTTTTCATTTATAGAGTCTTACGTACAATCTTGGAGAGAAGGTATTGTTACAAGGTGTTAATCAAAGATATTCTAATTATACTTACGGCGTCTCTTCTTTTTTTTACAAATTTTCAGAATCATTATTTCATTTGGTTTATCCCACTATTCATAATTGTATACTCATTTAAGGCATCGTCGACATTGAAAACAACTTTTGTATTAATAAATATTGTAGCTATAAATATATCTATTAGAGGTGAATATGGGCTGTTATATTTTTTTTCTAACACTGTAGACGGCCTTCATATATCTAGCATAAGCAGTCAATCAGTCGGGGTACTTTACTGGGAGGGGGCTTTATTAGTTTTATCTACTATACTTTTCACTATTATGGCGTTCTTGAAGGCAAGAGTGTCGGGGATTCAACAAACGATAAATACTCTTTTCGATATGATTTATGTTCTCCCAATGGTTATGATAAGCGTTTACTTTATTTCATTGTCCCTAAGCTTTACTCATAATATGCGAAATTTAAATTATGAGGGTGAGTATTCTCCGATTAAATACTCGAACGGAGATCTACATAAGGGAGTGATTTGGGGAAACTATGAGGTGAGAGAAATTGATTCTAACGGGAATATAGTATTTTACGATAGCGATAAATATAATCAAATGATCATTGAAGAGCTTGTTGAAAATCCAGGATTAAAGGATTATTTTGAAGGCCATGTCATTTTTAAGGGTGAAATGCGTATTGATGACAGGCAGGGTATTGAGAACGCACTGGTATTTAATGACTGTGAGATTACTCGGGAATTAGTCTGGATAAAAAATTTTGAGGATCGTATTGAATACCAAGGGATCGAAGTCCCTCTCGAATGCTTACAGATTCAAAACAACACGGTTTTTTTTATTAATGAGAGATCGTCGTATAATTACGATATTGAGCTTTATATTCGAAATACGCCAATTAGTTATCTATCAGATAATAATCAGAGTAAGCTGTTGGTTTTTTCTTGTACGTATATTGTAATTATACTGGGGCTTATATCTGCTATTATATGTATAATAAAGTCTATAAATAAACAAGATGCACTTTAGATCGGAGAAAAACATTCATATATATGCTTTTATAGTAATATTTCTTGTTGTTTTTATTAACTTACTCCCTAGATTTTTCATATATGCTCAGTACGATGTGACACAGATCTATCTTACTAGGCGATTATTTGAGATAATGTTTTTGTGGAACAGAGAAGGCTTAGGATATAGAACAAATTTTGCTTCAGCCCTCCCATACTACCTCCCCCTCACCGCCCTGCCCACCATCCTACACACCGCATACTACTACCTCATATTCCTCATCCCCACCTACCTCGGCATAGCGTACTTTTATGGGGCCACTAGGAATATTGGAATCAAACCAAACAAAAAACTTACAATATTCCTAGTGGCTGCATACACCCTCTCCTTCTTCCCTGTTTATTCATTCTACTTTCAAGGCGGACATTTCCCCTTCCACAACCTCTACTCCCTCTTTCCTCCCATCTTCATCCTCTTTTACTTATATATCCAACCCACAGACCAATTACAAATTACGAAAGACAAATTGCAAATAGAAAAACTATCAGTACAAGAAAAAGTAAAACTCGTAATTCGTAATTTGAAATTCGTAATTTCCCCAAATCATCAATCATCAATTATCAATTATCAATTATATATTCTCCTCGCCATCCTCTTCCTCACCAACATCGTCAACAGCAACATCCCATACTTCTTCTCCCTCAACCTCGTCCTGCTCGCAATCGCCACAATCAACTACGCCATCCATAAATCCCACAAAAACATCCGCACCGCCCCCTACCTCGCCAAACTCGCTAAATTCTACCTCCTCTACTTCCTCATCATATTTTGGAGCGTCGTGCCACAAGTCGCGGAGCAGTTTCGTGCTTATCAATCTCACATGAGCTCCCAACAACTATACCAACTAGACAACTGGTTATTCTGGCAATCAATGAACTTCACAAGCGTATGGACAATGTTCTGGGAGACAAGGCGATACCTAGACAAAATCCCGCTAACCGTCTACGGAGCCTTGTCCATCACTCTTCTGGCATTCATCGCTCTCATCGCCACCAAGAAAAAAACTGGACAAAAGACAGAACCCCTCACAACGATACTTTGGACAACATATATATTCGTCATCTTCCTCGCTAATAAAGGAGCATACTGGCTCCCACAAAGCTGGACACTCGCCATATTCAAACTCCCATTCCTAGCACCACTTCGCTCATACGACAAAACCCTTATCTTTATGCCCTTTATCTTATTTGCGATAATCTCAATATACATCCTGACAAACTACAAGCAAAACCGCCGACTAAAACAAGCAATGCTCGCCGTGCTCTGTATATCACAGATAATCGCGTCGTATCCACTATGGAGTGGACAGCTAGTCACCAAATACTCCGATCAGCACGAGAGGGGCGAGGATTACACCACCGCTAAGTACTCGCCAGTCGTAAAAATCCCAGACGATTATCACGAGGTCGCCCAGATTCTAAACACCAAGTACGACGAGGGCAAAAACCAGTTTCGCATCCTGCGACTGCCCTATTCGGTAGTCAACTCACCTGGCTGGGCTAACTACCCTAAATGGAAAGTCAACAGTGCCGATCCGACAGTCCAGCTGTTCCAGATGCCCACAATACAGCCGTGCAACTTCCCAGACGAAGCGTTTGGGCTATGGAACTGGGGGCAGGAGTGGAATACGCAGGGGCCTGAGGAGAGTCGCTGGATGCTTGACTTTATGACTTTAACCAACGCCCGTTACATCATTTATCACAAAGATGTCCGACCCGACTTTGTCGCCGAGTCAATAGAGAAAATCGCCTACTACGAGCAAAACGGCTGGATTACTCAAATCTACGTTGGTGAGTATATAGAGGTTTATGAACTGTCGGAGGCTTATTGGGGCAGTCATTTCTATATCAGCGATGACACACCGGTAGTAGTTGCTCGCCAAACCCGCTCCAACAGTAGCAATAAATCAGTACAAAACAACATATTCAACCCCGAGCAAACCTCCTACGACATTCGTAATTCGCAATTCGTAATTCGTAATTTAGATTTTGAGTATCTCAGTCCTGTCAAATACAAAATAACTGTCGAAAAGCCACCTTCTGAGCCATTCTTGCTCGTGTTTAGTGAAAGTTTCCATACTGGCTGGCGACTTACAGGAGCCACAAATGAGCATAAACGAGTGCACGAGTACGCTAACGGTTGGATAATTGATTCCGAGGGGCGACAAGAGTTAGAATTGACGCTTGAGTTTATGCCACAGCGACTGTATTGGCTAGGTGCGGGCATTTCATCTTTGACATTTCTATGGGTTTTATATAAAATTTGTTCGCTGAAGCGACGGCAGGATTTAAGCTTAAAATAACTCAACATGAAAAAACACACACTACTGATTATAGCATCTACACTAATACTATCCGCCTTACTGTTCGCTCTATCGGTATATATGAGCAGAGATCTTGAGCTCAAGTCAATTGAGAAACTCGACGTGCTATATCTAACCGAGAACCTTCCTGAGGCTAATGATGAAGAGCTAACAGTCTTAGCAACCTCACAAGATGGCGCCAAACTAATGCCTTATGCAAAAGAGGTATATGCCGACCTGGCCACTAGAGGCTCATTTATGGTCGATAACTATTTTCTTACAAGAGATGACTACCGTGAGCAGCTAGACTTCACTCCTTACGCCTCTGAAAAAACTGTAATATCATTATGCAAGGACGAGTATTTTTATACATCTGAACTTGCCACTCCATTTATCATTAAAAATAGAGGCCGTGATCACAGACAACTTTTAAACCGTAAACTGTCTGATATTGCTAAATGCAACGTATCGGTACTCACATTTGGGATAGATGATAAGTTCGCGGCCCCACAAAAATTAGATAGTCCAACAGTTTATGAAGAGCACCGATTGGCTTTCCCAGGCGAGTATCAGTACACAGTAGATGAAACTGCACAAACGGGGGTACAGCTCACAGTAGTAGATCGCCCGATATATTATGCACAGAGATATGAAGTAGATATAGAGCCTTTCGATCGGTATCTTCTACAATTTGGATATCAAGCCCACAACACAAAGAATTTGCGATTTGCAGTGCGATTTTATACGCAGGATTATCTGGATCGTATGGCAAGTGATGATCCAAACGATTACGATCCGACAGATTGGAGCCAGGTTGATCACGAGGAGTTTCATTACTACTACGATGTCGCAGATAACGGTGAACACCTACTGCAGCAGGTAGTGTCAACCAAACTTGATGACGTGATCGGTGTAGACATAATATATTTTGCAGACTCGTGGACTAAAGCGGTCTACTCATTCCAGACTCCACAGTTATATGCACTGAAAGAGACTCAGAGGATACAAGATTACAGGGATAGATATAATAGTTTACCTGAGCTTGTCCCTGTGAATATAACAGACGTGCAAACGATCCCGGTTAGCTATCTTGTAGGAGAAAACGTTGAAAATGGTAGCGGATATGAGCGAGAAATTTTTATCGAGAGGACAGATTACTCTACTTTGTTACTACAACTAGATGGTGTCGAGTATACAGTAAGAGGTGAGTATTCGGAGTATACTGTGGAAGATGTCGACAGTGAGGTGATAGTAATAGATCAGTACGAGACGGGTCCTGTCAGTAGCGTTTTGATAAAAAACGGCGAGGAGCTAGGAAATATCCATATCGAAGCTTTGCCTTTCTCTGCTGATGTACTGCATAAAGTGCTGCCAACCAATGACAAGAGGGATTACACACTTTATTTACTAGAAAAGCCGTATTCTGGAAATTACTATTTTGATGTCCCATATATGCAATATGAGACAAACCATGGGTGGAATCTTTACCTTGTAAGCGATCTACATAGTTTAACGCACGCTCGCAATAGAAACGCAGAGGGAGTTAGGTTAATGGCAATCTTGCTTATTCCATTCGGCCTCCTCTTGTCGATTATTTACTCTCAAAAAGAGTTGTTCAGTAAGTTTTATCGTAAGGTGGCGGGTTATTATCTACGTGTAAACAAGCAATTTAGCGATAAGCTGCTACTCCCGCTGCTGGGCTTCATTTTTGAGTCAAAAGATATTTCTTACAAAGGCATATTTGATAAAAAAAGTGGCTTTTTGCGTGAAGTTGATGACATAATTGGCAAAATAGTTACTGATTTGCTGGAAAAGCCGCTAGGATTTATATTTGTGGCAGCCGTGTTAATTGCAGTAGTCATCATTTTCGCAGTGCCGATTAAGAGCATCGCACTGTTTGCTGTACTGGCAATAACGGCGATCTGGCTTCTTTACAGCTGGGACAGTAGGGTACTGGGATTTGTGGCACTCATGTTTCTATGTGCGGTGCCGGTAATGTTGGTGCTTAAGAGGGATCGTTTTGCTGAGTGGTTTGCAATTATGGTGTACTATTTTCTTGTGGCGACTGTGATTGTGCAGGTAAAGGAGGTTGTTATATCGAAAAAGGGGGCTAGCTAATCAGTTATCTTTTACTATGGCAGGAAATAATAAGAGATCCATTTCGTCAGGTCCATATTGAAATCCTATATAGTCCACCTCCTCTTCCGTTTCAACTACAAGTTTGTTCATGGGAGCAAGAATCGGGTTAACATGTCCGTGGGGACTTATTAACAAATAATTATCCACTGTCATTAAAATACTGTCTAGAGCCTGTGGCGAGTCTGGTTGCTGCGAAGAGAAGAAAGTTACAGGCGTTGTTATTCCGTCTTCTGCTTCAATAATTTTAAAAAAGGTTTCTAATAAAGACCTGTCTCCTGATTCTACCATATAGTAATTCTATCATAATCCTCGGCAAAAGTCAACATTTGTCACAACATATTTACAACGCACGAACAGAGCAAGCCCGCCAATTAACAAATCGCTACTTAATAAGGAAATTTTACCAACAATTAGTTCTTCTTAAGCCCCTGCCACAATACCATAGATACATTTACGACAATAAATAGCGCTGCAACTCCCGAGGTCGCCTGGGCAAGTGCAAAAAGCGAGCCACTGAAAATGTAAAGAGTAGCCACATAACAGATCCCGTAAGCAAGAATCAAGAGCTTCTCAAACTTGTTGTCAGGGATGGTTTTGAGAAGATAAAGGAACAGATAATATACAAAGGTGTTTAGAAACCAAGCCAATCCAAACCAGAGCGAATAGCCCTCGATTACATACTCACCATAACCGATAAGAGACAAGATAAGTCCTTCAGACAGAGTTTCTGCTAGAAATACAGCTCCAAACGACAATGATATAAGTCCCAGCGAGACGCCTAAAATTTGTGCAAGATGCTTCTTGATATGAGTTTTTGCTCCATTCATGATATCTTTGCCCGTAAGTACAACAACTAAACTCGTACTTATAAAAAGAGGGAATTTGTACAGAAACGCATATGATGTATAGATAACATAGTTTGTATCAGATAGCAACGACTTTAGTATAATACCGTCGAGGCCGAAAAAAGCAGCGAGCGAGAACTGTACTAAAATATTCATCAAGATTTTCCGTGAATTAATCTTGAGTGTGCTTGGTAGAGCAGGGTTCTTGTTGATGAGCATTCTTTTGATAAGTTGTCGAAAGGTTTTATTTTCCTCTTTTGCCAATGCTTGTATCAGAATCCCTTTATTTAAAAGTCCCGCCACTATAAAGGCCAAAAATAAAGGCCATACTGCTTGATTTGATATAAAAAGTAGAGTAAAAATAGTCCTTAAAATTGGTGTAGACAATGCGAGTAGACCGGTTAGAGTGAATTTCTCCTTGATGACCGCTATGGCCTGTGGATAAATAAAAAGCATTGTCAAGCCATTTCCAATTACGACAAGAGAAATTATTATAGCCTCGTCAAAGTCTAGAGGGAGGTTTCTTGCTACAAGAAACGCACAAATAATTGTTGTTATGATAGTGTTTATTACGGCAGTCTTTCTGATAAGTATTGCTACGGCATTAAACCTGTCTTCCGGCTTGATGGAAGATAGTTTTAGCAGTACCCAGTTATAAATTGCAGAGGTAGCATAGCCAAGCAGCCCCATTGTATATATACCAAACGTCAATACTGCAAGCTTCTCATCTGTGAGATCTTTTACGGACTTTTGGACATAAAATGCCCCTACCTGCAAGACACTTCCAAGCGTTGAGAAAAAGATCACTTTAAAATAAGAGCTGTTTAGCAGTTTCCCCAGCAAATTGTTCTCAAATCTTTTATTCATATAAAAATGTTTTATTCAGGCTCTCTGGATTATATCACAATTTTATACTATAATCAGCCTCAATGGGAGATGATAAGATAGACATTATAATACCACTCTTCAACAGCATTGACTTTTTCAGGTCGTGCATAGAGTCGGTTTTGGCTTACAACAAGCCTGAGAACATAAATATATATATTATTGATGATTGTAGTACAGAGACAGAGATTGCAGATTACCTGGCAGATCTCGAGGGAAGGCAGATTCCGAATTTAACAATTATACGAAACGAACATAATTATGGCTTTGTTAAGAATGCTAATCGAGGGATGTCTATTAGTAATAAAAATGACGTTATACTACTAAATACAGACACAATAGTTACCAAGGAATGGTTTAAGAAACTAAGAAAGGCTGCTTATTCAGGCAGTAAGATTGCTACAGTCACACCACTTACGAATAATGCCACGCTGACATCTATTCCGATACCATTTACGAACAATCAGCTGGCTGAGGGTATGAGTGCTGAGGATTATAATAAAATTGTTCAAGTTATCGAAAAACCAGGATATTATGAGATGCCCACAGGTAATGGCTTTTGTATGTATATTACTAGGGCAGCAATAAAGGAGGTGGGCCTTTTTGATGAGCAAAAGTTCGGAAAGGGTTACGGTGAGGAGGTAGATTTTTGTCTAAGAGCAAAAAAAAAGGGATATAAGAATATTGTCGCTGATGATACGTACATTCAGCATGTCGGGAGTGCCTCATTCTCTATAAAAACACGGGCCGAAAAAGTGCAGAAAGCGACAAAGATAATTAACAAGGAGTATCCCAAATATAGCTGGGATGTCTTCAGTTTTGCATATGATAATCCACTTAAGTCAAGGTGTGAACAGGTTAAGATTCTAGAAAAGCTGTATCCTTATAAAGATCGGCTTAAAGTAATGATATATAAGCATTATGAGCACTCTACGGCTGGGACTGGCGTTTATACTAAGCAGCTTATAAATAGTGAATCCGAAGATAAGATATTCTTTCTGATCTATCCAGTATCAGATGAGAAGTTCGCCCTGCAAGTCTACGTTGATAAGCAGTGTATACTAGACGGTTTCATTGGTGGACAGAAAGATGGGTTAAATGATCTTTGTAAGCAGTTAAATATAGATATTTTACATATAAACTATCTTACAAAAGAGTGGAAGCTGTCAGAAGTAGAAAAGTTGGATTTGTACAAGATCATTACAATACATGATTACAGTCCGTTTGTCAGTAATAATCCTTTCTTGGTAAAACCGCACACGGCAACACTGGATCGGTTCGCAAAAAATCTGGTGCACTACTTTGAGTATGAGCCGAGTATAAAGGAGAAAATCGTTGACATATATGAAAAGTTTGACAAAGTGATATATCTGTCTGGGTATATGCAGGAACAAGTGTCAAGAATTTGCGATAATAATAAACTCATCGATTCTAAAACTGTAGTTAGCTCACCAGAAACACCAGGTTTTGAAAAGGTTGACTTAAAAAAAGGGGGGAAGCAGGGCTTAGCATATCTAGGTAGTATAGCTGAACATAAGGGCATATTGGATTATCTAGAGATAGTGTCAGATCCTAAAGTAAGGGCGAAGTATAATCCAGTAATTGTGGGGGGAGCGGATAAGCTACCTAGACCGTTAATGAGGAATCCGAAGCTTTTTCTGACTTATTGGTTACTCACCAGGAAAGTTGGCCAGTATAAAAAAGATGACCTTCCTGATATTTTTCAGCGATACAATATTGACACTGTGATCATCCCATCAGTTTGTGCGGAGACATACAGTTATACCCTCTCAGAGGCTTCAACTTTGGTCGATAAAGTGCTTGTAAATGATGCTGGAGCTCTCGGATGGCGTGCCGACAACGAAAAGATAGCGACTAAATATGAAAATATGGAGCAAGCAAAAGATATTCTGCTAAACGATAAGTTCATTGAACCTCAGCAATTAAAATCGAAAAGGGTAAAGATATATGATCATCGTGTGAAGGAGCGTAGAAAAAATGATATAATAGTAAGACTTAAAATAACTGAAACTGAGCCGAAAGGAATTAAAAGTAAAATAAGGGCACAATTTGTAAAAATTCGTTTTGCAAAGAAATTAATTAAAATAGCACGATATTGTAGAAATGAGTATCTTGGGAAGTAGTAGCAATCCATCGTCTATTCGTAGATCTGTTAGAGAGTTTATAGTCAACAATGGGTTTTTACATAAAACTTACTCTATTGGAAAGAAAAAACTCCTCCAGCTACGCAAAAGTGATGACTATCACAAATGGATCACTCAGGTAGAACAGCCTAACTTTACACAAGCATACACACAGCAGCCACCGGAACAGCTCCTGTACCAGCCGACCATATCCATCCTTCTCCCTATGTTCAACGTCAAGCCGGCATACCTTCAAAAAGCCATAAACTCAGTACTCGCACAAAAATACCAAAATTGGGAGCTATGCATACACGATGATGCATCCAGTAGGTATGTAGATGAGAATACAGATATGGTGCAAAACTACATGCGAACTGATAACAGAATCAAGTTCTCGCAATCAGAGAATAACGAAAACATTTCATTATCTATGAATAAAGCATCTAAGCTTGCAACAGGAGAGTATGTGACATTTCTAGATCAGGACGATGAGCTCTCTCCTTACGCACTATATTTTGTCGTCCGAAAGTTAAACGAGAATAAAAAGCTAAAATTTATCTATACCGACGAAGATACAATTTCTGACATAAAAAAAGCTGACGAGCCAATTTTCCGCAAGTCACACTTCTGCAAGCCGGACTGGTCGCCAGATACTCTACTCAGCATGATGTATACGACACATTTAGCAGTATACGATCGCAAGCTTTTTAATAAAGTAGGTGGCTATAGGGCAGGATATGAGGGGAGTCAGGACTACGATCTGGTGATAAGGGCTACAGAGCTGATCGAGCCTGGGCAAATAGCACATATCCCTCATATTCTTTATCATTGGAGGACAGCACCTACGTCTACTTCCAATGCCGTGCCAAGATATAAAGATAAACATTATGAGCAGAATAAATCAAAGATAAGCTCAGCATCATACAAAGCGACCAAAGATGCTCTGGAAAGGCGTTCGCTATCAGCTAAAATAAAGCCTGGATTAACGGCACTTTCCCGTGAGATCGTCTATGAAATCAAAGCACAGCCCAAAGTAAACATAATTGTAACGACTAAGAACAGAGCTGAGCTCCTGGCAAAATGCCTCGACAGCATTAAAGGGAAAAGCAGCTATAAAAATTACAGTGTAGTTATAGTCGACAATCGGTCTGACGAGCCCGAAGCACTCGAGCTACTCGATCAAATCCCTACCAAATACGGTAACAATTTTAGCGTAATTAAATATAACAAGCCGTACAACTTCTCAGATATGAACAATGTCGCAGTCGACTCTCTTGATAAAAGAACTGTAAAATCATCGCACCTGCTCTTTCTAAATAACGACACAGAGGTGATATCAAGTGACTGGATTGAGTCGATGCTCATGCACTCGCAGAGGGATGACATTGGTGTCGTGGGAGCACTACTCTTATATCCTAACGATACCGTTCAGCATGCAGGTTTGGCGGTAGGCACAGGTGTGGTGTCTGCTTATTTAGATGACGATGATGTGGTTTACACAGAGCAGATAGAAGGAGCTCAGCCGATCAGAATAGCATCAGAGTATCACAAGTATTTTTCTGTACAATCTGGTGGGTATATGGATCGTCTAAAGATAGTAAGCAATGTCTCGGCTGTTACGGGGGCATGCATGATGGTTAAATATTCTCTATTTGAAAAAGTTGGCGGTTTTGATGCTAAAACTTTTCCGATAAATTACAACGACATTGATTTTTGTTTGAAAGTATTAGAACTCGGTAAACGAAATATATTTACTCCTTTCGCCAAGCTTTATCATCACGAGAGCATCACTCGAAAAGAGTATACGTTTAGAGAAGGCGTAGGCGATATAAACATAGGCGATATCCGTACATTTCGGGAGAAATGGAGAAAGTATATCGAGCATGATCCATACTACAACCCTAACTTAAATAAAGAGACAGCCGATTTTGAAATTGCAAAAGCTTAAAGACGCAAAATATTATAAGCAGGTGGATTTGGCTTTGATCGTTATCATTATTTTGTTGGGGGCATATATATGGCGAGCTCCTGTGAATTTTCTGCCGATGATAGGAGACGCAGGCGCTTATGTTAATACAGCAAATGAGATTGCCCGATCTGGAAGCGGATACTCGGGCTTTCTGCCAGTCACATGGGTCGTGTTAGCGATATTTTCATTTATTGGTGGCCCAACAGCTGTCCCTTTTGCTTCTTTAATTTTCTCTCTCGCCACCTCAGTTATACTGTACTTCCTGTTTTGTGAAATATTTAAGAGTCGCCTCATTGCATTTGTATCTACAATTCTCTTTATTCTTAATCCGCTGGCTGCATATATGGGCAAAATGCCTTACTCAGAGGTTTTTATGCTTTTCTTTAATGTCACTATACTACTTATCTCTCTGAAGATCCGTCGCAGTAAAAAATCGAGTCCTAAGATGGGATTACTTGTCGTGCTGGCACTACTTGTCGCTCTGTCATCGCTTACGAGAGCCACGGGCGTCTTCTGGGTGGTGATATTTGCAATAAACTATTTGGTGGGCATCATTCGATCTTACATTGACAAGGGGAAATTGGAAACAGTTCTCAAATACGATCTGGCTATACTTTACGCTTCGTACGCTGGATACCTGGTGGCTGTTGTTTACGGCTGTTTTATTAATTATGACGTATATATTGAGGCTTACTGGAGAAGCTATTTACCGTTTGCGACCAGGGAGCTGATAGTAGGCATTTTCTTAGTAGGGCTAATGTCTATATATGCATCAGCGTACATATTTAATAAGTTCCAAAACTCTCTGAGCAAATTGACGCAAAAAATTGCTGCGATTACGAGGAATAAAGGCGTTTTTTACACAGCCTTATCTATCATTGCGACAAGCATATTTTTTCTTATGATATTTATTGGTGCGAGGCATATTGATAAGATACTGCTGCATAGCTCACAGTATATTGAGAATTTTGCAGATGGGTCAGGGATTATCGGGCTTTTGCTGCATCAAAATTTATTCTACTCACTATTTTGGTATTTTACACCTGTTGCGGTAATACTGTTTCCTATTGCTGCGTGGAAATTTTTTAAGTCGCCGCACCGCTTTCTCATTATATATGCAACGGTAGTCTTGATAATATTTAGCAGCTTTACTTTTATACAGCGGGATCATGATTTTTATATGTACTGGGATAGATACTCTTATACCGACCTGTATCCGGCGCTTTTCATTATGTTTGGGCATTTGCTGTCTGGATGGCGTAAAGTTGCACCGCTATTTATAGCGATATACCTTCTAGCTTTTGGTTTCTGGTGGAGTAGAAATTACGATTTTACGTTTTTACAAGGGCACGACAGCATCATGTATGAAATTGACGCTGAAATCGAGAAGGGCAATGAGATAATATTTATCGATAGAAATCCTGAAACCGAGCTGTTCTTCCCTAATGCTGAGCGGATATACTTATTACCACTTAATCTCTCTTTCGGTTACAACATCGCACAGACAGATCAGGTGTTGGCGGATCACTTTGCTGATGATCCTGATATAGATTGTGGCAGAGTGGCTGATGAGATTGATAAGGGCAGCGATGTCTATATTTTAAGAATAGAGCAGGAAAGTGAAGATGTATGTGGATTTGTGCCTGATGTAAAGATAAGAATAAATGAGCCGATATATTTTAAACGTCACAAGTATGATGATATTTATCATGATGATGTACAGCTGTACGATTTGAAATACGAGATATTTAAATTATAATATAGTCTTACGGTATGAAGTACCTAATATTTGCTGGTGGAAGTGGGACAAGATTCTGGCCACTAAGTCGAAAACAGGAACCGAAGCAGTTCTTAAAAATATTTGACGGAAAGTCGACATTTGAGCTTGCGGTAGAGAGGGCGTTTGAACATTGTAAATCCGATGAGATAAGGATATGCACGCATCAAAGATATGAGCAAACTGTGCTTGAGCAGGGTAAGGAGTACGGGTTGAAAAAACAGCATCTATTTCTCGAGCCGGCTAAGAGAAATATCGGACCGGCAATCGGGCTTGCAATGATGTGGCTAAAAAGTGAAGGATATGATGGAAATCTCACAATGATGTGGGCTGATCATCTGATTTCTGACACAAAAACATTTTTTGACACATTAAAGATTAACGATGAGGTCATAAATTCAGGAAAAAGCGACGCTGTACTTATAGGGATTAAGCCGACTTACGCCAACTTCAATCTTGGATGGATAAAGATCGGTGAGAAAATGTCAAAAACTTATGAACTGTTGGATTTTATATACCGCCCGGAACCTATAAAATGCGAAAAACTGTTTGCTACAGGTAAGTGGCTCTGGAATTCCGGTTACTACTCGATATCGATGAGTGCACTTGATGATATTCTTAAAAAGTATAACAGAGACTTGTACGATAAAGTCTCGCAGGTGGCTGACCTGATAATTTCGCACGGCCCCGGAGATAAAATACAGCAGCTTTATGAGAGTATCGAGCCGATAACTTCAGATGATGCGGTTGTATACAAGCTTGATAAGAGCAGAGCGTCGGTAGTACAGGCTGATTTTGACTGGGAAGATCCAGGCACTCTGTATGCATACAAGCGTTACTACAAGCCTTCGGATGAGAATTTAGTAAAAGGCGAAGCGAAACTGTACAAATCGGATGACTGCCTGGTATATAATGATACGGATGATAAGATCGTGGGGCTTGGGCTTGACGGCGTAGTAATAGTACGCATGAAGGATGTCTTCTACGTCATGCATAAAGACAGTGCGATCGATGCTGGCAAGATGCTTGATGAGATGGCGAGGAGCAAGTATAAGGATATAGTTTAAGGGCTTAAAAATGAAAAAAGAATTAAAAAAAGTCGTGGCATTGAGTAGCAGTTATCCTCAGGACAGTACTGCTAATCACTTTCTAAAAACTCTATACTCTGGTCTCTGCGAAAATTTTAATATAAAGCTTCTCGCTTTAAGACGCAGCGGCTCTGCAAGGATAGATCAGCTAAGTAAGCATTTTACAGTAAAACGTTTACGGATAACTCCGTTTGGGGATCTCGGATTGTTGGCTGAAGATGGCATTTTCCCTGCTGTTAAAAGAAAGCCTTATCTTATTGTCGTTGTCCCATTTCTTCTAATATCGCAATTTTGGGGTTTACTTTTAGAGTCGAATATAGACATTATTCATGCGAACTGGCTATTTCCATCAGGCTTTGTAGCCGCCGTATATAAACAGCTTTTCAGAAGGAGGGTCAAGCTTGTCTGTACTGTACATGGAAGTGACTTTTATGCTCTAAAGGGCGTCTTCTGGGGTGCAGTAAGAAAATACATCATTAAAAGATGCGACTTAGTGGTCTGTGTAAGTGATGTGTTAAGGGGTGATATAGATAAGTTGGACATTATTTCCTCAGATAAGCTACTGATTGGACCTATGGGTATTGATACTGTTCTTTTTACCCCACAAACAGCAAGTAGAAAGAAAGAGATAATATTCGTCGGACGTTTAATCAAGGGTAAGGGTGTTATGGAGTTAATCCAGGCCTTCGATCTATTTAGAGAGAAAAATCGTGACTACACACTACACATAGTAGGAAAGGGTGAGCTTGGATCGCAAATTAACGAAATAGATGGTATAAAAATGCACGGTTTTCTCCCTCAGGAGGAGATAGTGCGGCTTTTTAACAGGGCTAAGCTGTTTGTCTTACCTTCAAGATCTGAAGGGCTTGGACTAACGCCTCTGGAAGCAATGTCATCAGGTTGTCCGGCTCTACTATCAAACATCAAGGTTTTTCAGGGATATATCAAGGATGGGGAGAACGGCTTTCTCTTTGAGATGTTTGATGAGAATGGTATGGAATTATCAGAAAACGAAATCGTACAAAATCTTGCTGCTAAGCTAGAAGCAATCTCGCACATGGAGGATAAGCAAGTTGCAAAGATAGCCCTTGAAGGTGTAAAATTGGTACGAGAAAGTTACGCTTGGGGCAAGGTGGTACAAAATTATGAAAAAATATTAAGTTTAGATTAGCTCAACTATGTATAAAGAGAAAACTGTTGCTGTGGTGGTCCCTTGCTACAACGAGGAGAAAGGTATATCGGGAGTTAGAGAGACAATGCCGGATTACATCGATAAGATAATCGTAATCGATGATAAGTCCAAGGACAAAACTGTGGCTGTGGTCAGAGATATAGCAGACAGAAACGATAAAGTGGTACTTATCGAGCATAAAATCAATCAGGGGGTCGGGGGATCGATCGCATCTGGTTACAAATACGCCAGAGATAAAGAATATGATATAGCTGTAGTTATGGGTGGTGATGGTCAGATGGATCCTGTCGAGCTTCCTGCACTCCTAGATCCCGTAGTCGCAGGTGAGGTTGATTATACAAAGACAAACAGGCTTTTTCATGGCGAGGCGTATGAGAAAATACCTAAGGTCAGATATTTCGGTAACTCGGCTCTCTCACTTCTTACGAAAATAGCATCGGGCTACTGGCATATTGCAGACTCTCAGAGTGGTTACACAGCAATCAATAAACAGGCGTTGCATACAATAGACTGGGATAAAATGTATAAAAGATACGGTCAACCCAACGATTTACTTGTCCGCTTAAATATCTATAACTTTAAGGTTAGAGATGTTATTACCCGCCCGGTATATATCGAAGGCGGAAAAAGCAGTATGAAGATTTATAAAGTGATTTTCTCAATATCTTACCTTATAATGAGACTGTTTTTTTATAGACTCAAGGAAAAGTATGTGATTCGTGATTTTCATCCACTGCTTTTCTTCTGGCTGTTTGGATTTGGACTCTTTGGGGTATCATTCCCACTGTTTGTAAGATATATGTATATATGGATAACGACCACTCGAATTCCTCCGATTAACTTTCTCGCCTGGGCATTTACTTTAATCATGGGGATACAATTTGTGCTGTTCGCAATGTGGTTTGATATGGATTATAATAAGCAACTAAGATGAACATAATCATCGACTGTACTACAACACAGGACCAGCTAAAAAATAGCGGAATAGGCAACTACACCAAAAATGTCGTTGCTGAAATGAGTAAACAGGCACAAGATCGCAAAGATGTAAGAAGCCTATATCTTCTACTCTTCGATGGCAAAAGCACGCTCGATCGATACAAATTAGATCAGTACGATAAAGTAAAAATAGTCAGATGCGGTAAGCCAAGACTAAGCAACTATCTCAATCAGTACTGGTATCACAGACAAATATTGCCGCAGATCAAGGATATTATCAGTGGGGGTGAAGCTGAGTTTAAATACTTCTGCCCATACTTTTGGAGATACTACCCTGCCAAGCTTTTACCGACGATCTTAACGGCTCACGATATGGGACTTGCCAAATTCAACATCTACGCAGGGAAGGGTGGATGGATGAACTTCATACGGAAAAAACAGTACTGGCATGCATTGGCACATATAGATAAATGCGAGGCGATATTAACCAATAGCTTTTTTACAAAGCAGGAGCTTATCAGTTACTTTCCTTTCTTACGGCCTGAAAAAATAGTCGTCTCATATCTTGGCATAGAAAAAGACATCGAAGAACTGTCCGACGACCCATCAATTGTAGATAAATATTTACCTGAGGGGTGGAACAAACGTGGCTACTTTATTAACATGGGAAGCAGCGTCAGTAAAAATAAGAATACGCACGGACTTATAGAATCGTATTCACTATTTGTGAAAAAATGTGGCGTTGAGAAACCTCCATTTCTAGTTATCGCCGGAAAGGATTTTCTCAATGAGAGTGCAGGAGCAATAACAATACATGAACAGGTCACCAAGCTTGGACTCGATGATAAGGTTATATTTACCGGCTTTTATGAGGACGGGGATAGAGTAAGCCTACTTCGAAATTCATTATCTTTTATACATCTTTCACTGTATGAGGGGTTTGGCATTGCCGTGGCAGATGCGATGGCTTCCGGAGCGCTGGTAATGGCTCATAAGGGTAGCTCTTATGAAGAGGTGGTAGGAGTAGAGGAGTGTCTTGTCGATGGTACGGACTATGAGGGAGTGGCAGATCGAATGCTGACGATATGGGATAAGAGAAAAGATACAGCCTGGCGGGAAGCTATAATATTGAAGACAAAGGAGAGGGCCAAACGGTACGACTGGCAAAAATGTGCTAAGAAGAGCTTAGACACGATTCTTGCCGCTTGAAGTTTCACGATGCAGATGGTACTATTAGAGTACAGTAGTTAAATTGTTAAACTTTTTACATATGAAAGGATTTATAGATAACATAGAGGAGCTGACCTTATCAAACAGCAATTTTCGCAAGGTGCTATGGACGGGCACATACTGTCAGCTCGTTGTAATGTCGCTAAAACCGGGTGAAGAGATCGGAAAAGAGGTACACGGTGATATCGATCAGTTCTTTAGAATTGATGCGGGTGAGGCTAAAGTTGTAATGGATGGGGAGGAGCAGATAGTCGGCGATGGGTTTGCCTTTATCGTTCCAGCTGGTGTCGAGCACAATGTGATTAACTCTTCAGAAACAGATGATTTAAAGATTTATACGATATACAGCCCTCCAAATCATCCCGATGGGACAGTACACAAAGATAAGGCTGAAGCGGATAAGTATGAAGAGGAGCATCATCACGACTAAAACTGCAACGTCAATCATATAAACCGATAAGATTGTCAACCTGATTATCCCACAAAGCAAACTTATTGTTGCCCTGCAGATTTTCAGTGTAAATATCCAGCTGATCTCTGTTGATCTCATTGACGACTTTCTCAATCGACTGCTTGACAGGAGCAATATACCAGCCACAAGAGTACTTTTGTACAATTTTACGCATGCCGTTAAAATCGCTCGCCAAGACGGGTTTTTTCATGGCAAGATATTCAAAAAACTTAGTAGTCAAAGTGTAGCGATGATTTAATGAAACATCTTCAAAAAGTATCACTCCGATATCGATTCCGTTTATAAAAGCAGGTAACTCATCCCATGATACTGCCCCAAAATAATGAATATTATCATGTTTTTTTGCCGCTACTTCTATTAACTGCTCAAGCTGACCGTATCCACCCAGAACTAGATGCTTATCCGGCTCAGCATCGGCAAACACCCGCAAAAGCGTCTCTAAATTTCTCCCAGTAATAAATGTGCCGATATATCCATATATAATATTGTTTTTTGCAATATCAAATTTGGCTCGAAGATCAATCTTTTCGTTACTATTAACCTCATCAGCAGTTATAAACGCATTCCATACTACACTCATAGTAGACAAATTGTACCTTTTCTGATACCAGTCTGCCGACTCCTGGCTTACAGCGATAACGCAATCGCACAGCCTGAGAAAAATACCCTCGAAAACACCAGAAATAAACGATAGAACTTTGTTAAGACGATTTTCTGTCATAATGTCATCAGCGAAATATACAACTTTGGCTCCTTTGATCCATTTGAAAAACGGTACAGTAACCAACTCTGCAAAGCCAACCATGTTCACACAATCTACCCTGTGAGACATTGCCCAAAAAGATAGTGATATTAGCCAGGCAACAGCCATAATAGCACTCCGAAGAGGAGTCTGTTTCTCCACGGGGGTATGGAATATATTGACTCGCTTAATGAAAATTTTATCTCGGTAGCTATCGGGGAAGCAGTATTCATCATTCTCTCCTTTGCCTGTAAGAACAACTACACGATTAAATTTCTTGTCGGCAAGCGTCATCGCAATACGCTTGAGCCGATTATTATTTGTAGGAGTAAGCGGATTTGCATATGTGTACAGTAAGACTTTTTCTTTCATGATTAGGATTATAGCATGCACTGCGTGAGTATGGTATAATTTTAGGAATTAATTTTAAAATCTAAAAGATGACAAAGAAGAAGCTAATGGTCGCTCTAGCGATGGGCGTTATCTCAATAATCGCATTTCTATTAATATTTGATGTCATTAAACCTGAGGGAATATATAACTATCTGACTAACGCGGTTTTGCAGAGATCAGGCTATGTAAAAGATAGCGAGAAGGGCAGCTACTATTTAGCTGAGGCGCTTTACAACGAATACGACAACGATGACGACAATGTCTTTTTCTCTCCTGTGGGTATCTTTTCCGCTCTTACGATGACGTATGAGGGGGCCAGAGGCGATACGGCAAGCCAGATGCAAGAGGCGCTTTTTATACCGGCAGATGATGATTCGCGGCAACTACATTACAAACAGTTCTACGATAGAATAAATCAAAAGGAGAAATCGTACGACCTTAGTATCGCTAATGCATTGTGGGTGCAAGAGGATTACCCTATTAAAAAATCATATGTCGACGAGGTTAAAGATTATTATGGCGCTGAGGCGGTGAATTTAGATTTTGAGACTGCTACTGAGAGTTCACGTTTACAAATAAATAACTGGGTAGAGAAAAAGACGCAGGATAGAATCAAGGATCTGATAAAGCCTGGACTTATTAGTTATGATACTAAACTAGTAATTACGAATGCGATCTATTTCAAAGCAGATTGGAAATTGCGGTTTGAAGAGGAGGGAACTCGTGAAGAAGAGTTTACTATCGGTACAGGTAGAACTAAAAAGGTTGATATGATGTCAATATTTGGAGAAAGCTTTATGTATCATGAAGACGACCTGGGACAGCTAATAAAGCTGGAGTACGAAGGAGAAGATGTGGAAATGATGATTTACCTACCTCAAGACAATGACCAAGAAGTTGACTTGAGTAGTATATTTGACAGGGAGAAAAATCTAAAAGAGCAGAAGGTAAATGTTTACTTGCCAAGTTTCAGATTTGAGAAGGAGTATGAAATGAAGCCCACGCTTAAAAAGCTTGGAATGGTTGATGCTTTTGATGATCTGGCTGCCGACTTCTCAGGAATTACTGGAGACCGGGATCTATATATTTCTAATGTTATCCACAAAGCGTTTGTGGATGTCAATGAAGAGGGCACCGAAGCTACTGCCGCCACTGCTGTTATTTCCAGACCTACTGCAATGCTCGATACAAAACCGTTGCCAATATTTAGAGCCGATCGACCGTTTATATTCTTTATAAAAGAGAAAGAAAGCGACACGATCCTTTTTATGGGTAAAGTAAACGATCCAACAAAATAAACTTATCTTAAAAAATCAATATGCAAGAAGAGCGGAAAATCACAAAAGCAGTAATAACCGCAGCTGGGTACGGGACCAGATTTCTCCCTGCCACAAAAAGTGTACCCAAGGAGATGCTTCCTATCATAGACACACCTATAATCCAGTATATCGTAGAGGAAATAGTAGCCTCAGGAATTAATGACATAATCATAGTAACTCGGCATGGCAATGATGCCATCGAGGAGCATTTTGACTCACTTGTGCACCTGGAAGAGCATTTGGAAAAGGCTGGCAAGATTGAGAAGCTTGAGGAGATACGAGAGGCATTGAAAATGGCAAACATAGCATTCGTGAGGCAGAAGAAGGATCTCCCTTACGGCAATGGTTCACCGGTCCTCGCCGCCAAGCCGTTTATTGGAGATGCAAACTTTCTCTTGGCGTTTGGGGATGATTTGACACTTCCTGATATCGGAGGGAAGCCTATTTTTAAGCAGATTGTTGATAAATTTGAGCAGAACGAGTGTGAGGCGATCGTGGCTGTGCAAAAAATGCCAAAAGAGGAACTCTCCAGATACGGTACTGTTAAGCTCAAAGAGGGCTCTGCGGATGAACTGGAGAAGCAGATCGAAAAGCCAAAGCCGGGAGAAGAGCCTAGTGATCTGGCGGTTTTTGGTCGTTATGCATTGAGTCCGCGGTTCTTCGACTATTTAAGTGCTGAAAAAACTGGTAAAGATGACGAGCTGTGGGTGACGGATGCCATAGATGATCTCGCCCATGATTATAGAGTGCTTATACACGAAATTACTGGCAAGTGGTATACGACGGGTGATCCAATCCGCTACTTGAAAGCCACGTTCGAGTTCGCTATGCGTAGGGATGATCTTAAAGATGAGTATATCCATTTTCTTAGGGAGAGAGCTGCAAGTATGTAGGTGGGTCCTGAGATTAGGTTTTTATGCCTTTTTATGGTATAATTATCTGTTATGGACCAAACAATCAAGCAAGAAAAACTTAGAAACATTGCCGTCATAGCACACGTTGATCACGGTAAGACTACCCTCATTGATGGCTTTTTAAAGCAAACAAATCTTTTTCGCCAGAATCAGGAAGAGATGGGTGAGACAAGGATATTAGATTCAAATGAGTTAGAAAGAGAGAAGGGGATAACGATCTTAGCCAAGAACATTGCAGTTAAATATAAAGATCATCGTATTAATATTATTGACACTCCCGGGCACTCTGATTTTAGCGGTGAAGTCGAGAGGACACTAAACATGGCTGATGGCGCACTTCTTGTCATAGATGCTCAGGAAGGGCCGATGCCTCAGACAGAGTTTGTGCTTAAAAAAGCATTTGAACTAGGGCTCAAAATTATCGTAGTAATAAACAAAATTGACAAGAAATTTGCGAATATATCACGAACAAAAAAGCGACTTGAGGATCTATTTCTAAAATTGGCAATCGAAGATGAACAGCTTGATTATCCGATCTTCTATGCTGTGGCGAGAGATGGGAAGGTGTGGAATGATTTACCTACTGAGAATGTCGAAAAATTGCGTGATGCTGATTTTGTTGAAACTTTGACCGGTGATGTAAGACCACTTTTAGATGCAATCATAGAAAGTGTCCCAGCGCCATCGGAGGAGTTAAAAGGTGAATTTCAGATGCAAATAGTATCACTTGACTTTGATGCTCATCTGGGAAGATATTTGATTGGGCGGATAAACAGGGGAGTGCTGAACAAATCAGATAAAGTTGTAGTAGTTAACGACAAAGAGGAAGTAATAAAAAGATCGACTGTTGAAAGGATTTATATACGTGAGGGGTTGCAGTATAAAGAGGTAGAAAAAGCTATTGCCGGAGACATAATTGCAATAGCCGGTGTCGATGTCACAACAATCGGAGCGACAGTCTGCAGTACAAAAAACATAGATCCGTTGCCATCGATAAAACTTTCTCCACCTACCGTTAAAGTCAAGCTTGAGCCAAATACATCACCATTTACAGGCTTGGAAGGAGAGTTCGTAGCCCCGAAGCATATCGAGCAACGATTATTGGCTGAAAAAGAGAGAAATCTGGGACTGACTATTGAGCATACCGGAGGTGGGAGCTTCTTTATATCTGGCCGTGGAGAGCTACAGCTATCAATACTTTTTGAAAGCATGCGAAGAGAGGGTTATGAATTCCAGGTTCGTCGTCCTGAGGTTATTGTTATAAATGAAGATGGGGTGGATAAAGAGCCAGTGGAAAAGCTCATCGTCATGGTGGGAGAAAAATTTCTTGGAAATGTGACTTCACTTCTTGGCAATAGGTCTGCAGAAATGATAAGTATGGAAAACCAAGACGGCGACATTATTTTTGAGTATAAGATTCTTACACGTAATCTTATCGGACTTAGGAACGAGATTCTAACCGACACTAAGGGCACTGCGATAATTAATAGCTATGTGCTCGATTATGTCCCGATTACTAAAGTCTCCGATTTACCAAGAAACGGCGTTCTGATCTCGATGGAGAACGGTACTGCGATGGGGTACTCACTAAACACAATCCAGGAGCGTGGTCAGTTATTTATTACTCCCGGCACAGAGATTTATGAGGGAATGATTATCGGAATTAATAAGTACGAACAGGATATGGTTGTAAATGCTACTAAAGCACGTAAAGGTAGTGCTGTGCGGATGAAGCATGATGAGATTACTCAGGTCAGCCTCAACGCCCCTATTGACTTGACCCTTGAATATGCGTTAGTATTTATCAACTCAGATGAGATGGTAGAAGTGACGCCGAAGAGTGTCCGTCTGAGAAAAATCTTGCTTTCTGAGAACGAGAGGGTGAAAGCTAGGAGGAGTGCGAAGTAATTTGTAAACTAAAAATCATGAATTACAAAATATTAGACGGCAAAAAAACATCAAAAAAAATCTTAGCGGATATATCTGCAAAAATATCTAAGATGAACCAGAAGCCGCGGCTAGATATTATTATCGCAGGAGATGATTACGCCAGCCAGAAATATGTCTCAATGAAAGAGAAAACTGCACGCAGGATCGGTTATGATGGCGTAGTTCATAAATTCCCTAAGAGCGTGACCGAAGAGCAGCTCGCCGAGACAATTTTAGAACTAAACTCAAACTCCGACGTGACAGGATTCATGATACAGCTACCATTGCCTGCTCATCTTGATAGCTACAAGTTACTCAACCTCATTGACCCGGTAAAAGATGTCGATGGACTTACTGATGTCAATCTGGGGAGGCTGTTTGCAAATCGCCCCTATCTAAATCCCGCAACAGCACAGGGAGTTATCCGCTTGCTCGAAGAGTATATGATAGAGATGAAAGGAAAAGATGCTGTAGTTATCGGTAAGAGTGCTATAGTCGGTATGCCAATTGCCGGTTTACTTCTGTCCAAAGACGCGACGGTGACAGTGTGCCATATTGAAACCCAAGACACAAAATCGATCGCTGCCAAGGCAGATATACTCGTCAGTGCTACTGGTGTGCCACATCTTGTCAAAGAGGAGTGGGTGAAAGAGGGGGCTGTAGTCGTCGATGTAGGGATTGAAAAAGATCCCAAGACGGGAAAGCTGGTAGGTGATGTAGATTTTGAGAGTGTTGCTCCTAAATGTAGCTACATAACGCCAGTTCCAGGTGGGACAGGTCCTATGACTATAGCGTGTTTGATGGAGAATGGGCTTATCAATTACAAATAAGCAATTGTCGCACTAAGATTAAAAATTGATAATTTTCTTTAATTATTAATTATCAATTAGCGACTATAAATCAGCAATTACTTCCGCTATCTTGCTCCCATCATGTCGCACAAGACTTCTAAACAACAAGTCGCTCTTTGCTTTTTTGTGCATCCCAGAGGCTAAAAGATCCTTCCTTATGACATCTTTTCTCCCGCCCAGATCGTCTACAATCGGATGATCACCTTTCGCTTTATATCGTGCAATCGCTTCTTTGGGAAACCTCTTATTGTTAATTAGAATTATGTCCACTTTGTGATCAAGATAACGCTCAACTTCATTAACATGATCAGTTGCAGTATAGCCGTCTGTCTGCCCTAATTTCGAAAAAAGATTTGATATGTATAAAATCCGCCCTTTACTTTTTTTAATCGCCTGCGAAGCCCCCTCTACGACCAAATTAGCTATCGTGCTGGTGTACAAATCGCCTGGGCCGAGTATTATAATATCAGCTTTTTTTATCGCAGTTTTCGCCTTATCGTATATAGCTGCTTTTTTACTTAGGAAAAGTCGTTTTATCTTCGTCGACTCTTGTCCGACTGGATCAGGTTCGTCAATTAGATGCTCGCCATATACAATGTCGCCATTTTCATACTCTGCCAGAAGATCGACACTCTCAGTCGTTATTGGGTATACCTGCCCTTTAATATTAAATATCTCACCTGCTTTCTCAAACGCAGTGATTTGCGAGCCGTATATGTCTGTTAGAGCGGCAATTAGTATGTTGCCGAACGTTTGACCTTTAAGCCCGTACCCTTGATTAAAGCGGTACATCATAAGTTCTCGAAGGGCATTGTTAACGTTCTTATGATTTTCATCTGCCAGTGCGAGTATGCACTGTCGAAAATCGCTAGGTGGTAGTAGTCCGAACTCATCACGGAATTTCTTATTGCTTCCTCCGCTATCCATTGATGAGACTATTGCTGTTATATTGACACCAGGCAGCATTTTTAACCCCTTGAGCACGGTGTAAGCACCAGTACCTCCTCCAATCACTACTATATTTCTACTCTTTTTGCTCATATAAGTCATAGTCATCAGACTATTAATATTAACTGTGCTTCTCTTCCAGCTTTTCTGTTAGTGAGTAGCAGCATCCGCAGAAGTTTTGTCTGTACACCCCATGCGATTTACATTCAGCGCAAATAGTATCAGGCTTCCAAATCTCTATACCGGTTTCCTTGCTTAGATTTTTCATTATCAACTCGATAGTATCACAATCTTGATACTGACTTGAGAGCAGGGTCGTAGTGAGAATGTCAAACTTGTCACTGACCGCATACTCAAACGCTTTTGCAAGCCGTAACTTCCAGCATTTGGCACAACGCTCTTTAGATGATTTCCATCCTTTTATTGCGTCGAAATACTCAGCAGGTCTGTAGTCAGCTACATGTAGATTGTAGTTTTCAAACTGCTCCGGAGATCTTTCCATAATCTGTTTTATCGCTAGGAGACGGGCATCTTTCTCGGTGCGAGGATGAATATTAGGGTTGTAGTAGAGAATGGTCGCACTAAATGGTTGATCTGCAAAATCTTTAGAAATTTCATGGGCGGTTTTTACCAAACAGTCCGCACAACAGCTGTGAATTAGTATTTTCTTCATATATTAGCAGCAGTACAACTCTTCTACATCTTCAGGCTTCTCACCAAAAGGGTTGCCGTACTTATCGATATATTTAAACATTCTCTTATTATTGCAGGGCTGTTCTGAATTAGCCCGCAGTTTCAGGAGGATCTCACGCAGATTTATCCCGACAGGACATAGATGCTCACACATCCCGCAAGTAGTGCAGGCAAAAGACATCTTACCCAATGATCTCGTCTTAATATATCGCACCGCCAGTGCTTTTATTCCTTCGTATTGAGACATAAGCTCACTTGTATGGTAAGCAGGGCATAGAGACAGACAAGCGCCACAATTGATACATTTGAGCACCTCCTCCAAGCCAGCCCTTTTATATGTTTCACGATCGTCAATAAGTATAAGAAATACTTCTTTTGTCCCCTGGGCACCAATTATCAGCTTGTTTTCAATATCCGCAGTTTTGGAGGGGCCGGTAATTATACTTGTATATGTTGCACGGGACTGACCTGTCCCCCAGTTAGCCATTGCCTGAGTTAACTTCAAGGCCTCTGTGCTTTTCTCGACTATTTTCTCAACACCAGATACAATAATATGTTTTTCAGGGAGACGAGATATTAGTGAAATATTGCCCTCATTCTCGACGAGAAATATCTCCCCCTCACTACTTATCACGTTGGCACCTGTCAAACCTACCTTCGTATTTTTAATTTTCTCCCGCAGATGCTCTCTGACCCAGTCAGCAATGCATTGAGCATCTGGCTTCACTTCCGCCTCATATTCACTTTTTATTGCTTCTGCGATTTCATTAGGGGTAAATGATAGGGCGGGAAGTACAGGATGCATATCATGTTTTGCCAGAAGCTGTGCCAGGAAATCCCCCAGATCTGTCTCGAGAAATTTTGTGTCAGGCAGATGCTTTTTCAGATTAATCTGATTTACAGCATTAGACTTTGATTTAACAACCAACTTCTCACTTGCGATGATTTTAGCAAGCTCCCGCCCAGCCTCTTTATGCGATTTTACCAGGATAACATTAATTCCGTTCTCCTTCATCCGTTCTATGCTCTTTGGGATTAACTCATCCAACTGATTGAGGCTTCTCTCTTTTATCGAGCTGACTTCATCCTTTAGCTTGGTTTTAGCTGTTAGATTGAGTCTTTGATACTTATTTTTAAACTCATATACAATCGCTCTATTCATAATTATAAATTATAAATTAATAATTATTAACCATCAATCGCCTTAACAATCAGCTCCGAAAGCTCCATTACCTGTATTTTTTCACCGCTGCTCTTATCTAGATGCATATCACACATCGGACATGCTGTCACGAGATACTCTTGCTTGGTCTCCAGGGCCTGCGATACTCGCTCTTTTGCAATAGTATTAGCTTTATCAGGTATCGTAGAGGCAACTCCACCGCCACCGCCGCAGCAGAATGAGAAGTCGCCGTGCATCTCCATCTCCTTGAAGTCGTCTGTTATCTGTTTAATAATCGCACGAGGCTCATCATAAACTCCCATGTGCCGACCCAGATGACAGGGATCATGATACGTAATTGAAATATCTAGCTTTTTCAGTTTTAGCTTCCCAGCTTTCATTGCTTCATATACAATTTGTGACGCGTGATATACCTCAATATTCCACTCCTGGCCGATCTCGTCTTTATACTCTTTGGCGAAATTTTTGTAGCAGGCGGGACAGCCAGTAATTATCCTCGTTACATAACTATTCCTTAACATATCAAAGTTCTCTTTTAAAATTTTTCGGTAGAGAGAGTTATTGCCGGCATTTAGAATGGGAGAGCCACAGCACTTAAGATCGTCCAGTACGATAAAGTCGATCCCTATTTTTGTAAGTATCTTCTCGTAATTATCCTGCCACTGTTTGCCTTTATATTTAGTCAGACATCCAGGATAGAAGATTGTATTCTGAGGCTTCAATTTTTCGAAAATACTCTTTAGCGCCATATAACGTTCTTATGTGATTTGCAAAATTAATATCACTGCTAAGCCGATCATCACTAATCCGGAAATAAGCCGCATAAGCTTTCTATGCTTTTGTCTAAACTGTTCAATTTTACCCAGTGTATAGCCGTTTAAAAAGAGTGCCAATATGATTATAAGCGGAAGCACGAACAGGAAATTGTAGATAGTCAGATAAATAATTGCCAGGCCAGAAGTTTCCTGCGATGAAAGCATAGCAATTATAGGGACATAGATTCCGCCAGTACACCCAAACTCTAGTACAGTCACAAGCAAGCCGAGTGTTATGGCCGCAGGCAGTGTAGCTTTCTTAATAGTCTTCTCGATTCTATCCCACTGATTTTTCGGTATCTGAAGCGATACCCCTTTCCCGTACCAAAACACATCCTTTAGCTCGATAAGTGCAAATATTAGAATAATTCCTGCTAGCACTCCGTATATAACATTAACCCAGGATCCTATATATGACAAGAAGGAGAAAAGCCCTATGCCAATTAGGAAATAAGCCGCAAATACTGTCGCGATATAAGCAATGCTCATCTTAATGAGCTTTTTCCTGCTGGCTTTTAAGCCGATTAGTGTTGTGAGTAGAAATATCTTAGCTGACCACGCACATGGGTTAAAGGAATCGGCCAGCCCCCCTGCAATTACAACGGGTAGTGTCGGTGGATTGGTAGTCCTATTTACAGTTGTAGAGGATACGGACTCCTGAGCATAAGCTTTCGGAATTAGATTTAGATGAAATCGCCCAGTCGCATTCTGAGAGAGCTCTTCTACCAGTTGATCAAGGTACTCGTTTATATACAAATCTCCCATCAGTACAACCTCAGTTTCTTTATCATACATAAGTGGAACACCGCACCCGTATACGTCGGCTTCCTCTGATAGGGCACAGTACTCTTGAAACAGTACGGCGTTTCCTGGCACTGTAGTATCAAGAGTCACGATATTAATGTAATCATCGATATCATTATTTTTAATGTGGTCAGCTACATTTCGGCAGTGTGGACAGGTAGGGCTTGAAAATAATATTATCCGAGCCTCATCAATGTTAGGAGCCTGAGCAGGTCTGTTAGCAATGCTGTTTAGCCCAACAAGAGCCAAAATAAATAAAATTATCAAACCGATAAAAAGAGCGACTTTTTTGAAGTTTTCCATTTACAGACACATACTAGAAATTAACAAGCAGTATTCTACCACAGAAGCCGATATTTGTTAAATTTTTGTGATGTAAGAATTGTTTCTTAGATACTTTCGTATCTCCTTATAATTGGGGCAGTACCGTTGAACCACAGCCCAAAAATTTTTTGAGTGATTAAGCTCTTTTAGGTGTGCAAGCTCATGAATTATGATGTAATCAGAAACTTTCTCCGGATAAAATATCGTTTTCCAGCTAAGATTTATAGAAGAATTGCTATTGCACGACCCTACAGTTTTCTCACCGGAAGATAATCTGAACTTTTCGTAGCTAAGATTCATGACCTGAGCGAAATAGTCGAGCTTAAACTGATAATAGTTTCGAGCATACTTTTTCAATAGTGTGGTAGCAATTTCCTGGACATCAGCATCTTTTGTCGACTCTGGAACGAGTAAAACATGATTTTCGACATCTAATTCGGCTCTGCCTTTATGCTTTTTGATGCTAATCTGAGTCCCGAGCAAAGGAAAGCTCTTACCAAACTCAAATCTTACCTTATCCCTGTTCTGCTCTTTCTTTTTCTTGATGTTTTTATTAATCCAGGAGATGTTTTTTTCCACCATCTGCTCAATTTGCTTTTTGGGGGTATAATACGGAGCCTTTATCTGGATAATGAGATCATCGGAAATTTGCATAGATATACTTTTCCTGTTACTGTAGCTTACTTTTATCTGATGCTGCATACCTATATTATACCATAAAAACAGCTTCTTTTACTAATCTTTCAAAAGGATGAAAAATATTATATAATTTAACATATAACTTTTTAATATAATTGAGATAATGAAAAAGAAAGTCGTAATAATAATAGTCGCAGTCGTAGCGCTACTTGGTCTGTGTAGCTGCGGTGTATTTGGCTACATATTAACCAAGACTCGTGGCGATAAAGGTTTAGAGTCGCAGGAGAGTGAAATAGTAAATCCAGATGATCTGGGAGATGGCCAGCGGACTGTGATTACGGGAAGAGTCAATTTTTACTACGATGGTGACCTGTTCTTTACTCTTAGAGATGGAGATCAGTATTATACGATCTTCCTACCAGAATCAACCTATGTATCAACGGGTGATTATGTAAAAGCTGAGGGGGTATGGGAAGAGGTAAGCAACGGACTTGCGGCCGACAGTGTGCGAACCCTCAACGATGAAGAGCTGGCAAGCTACATGCGATCACGCCATCCTTATGTCGAGATAGAGATAGTAGATTATACTGCTAATGTTGGACATACGTGCGATACACCTAAATTTACGCTTCTATTAACAAACCGGGGTAATGAGACAATTACTCACAGAGACATACATGATTACGACTATAGTTACGGCTTTTACTATTTCATCGACGACAATTGGTCAAAGGCAAATGCTGATCGTGACGATTACGGCGATGTAATGGGGCAAGTAGGTACTGACGAAGCCCAGCTCATAGGGCTACTTTCGAATCAGGGGTTTATGTACTTTGAGGATTTAGAGCCAGGTGAGAGTACTCAAGTGGAGTATTGGGCTGGAGGAGCAGTCGTGCGTACAGAGGGAGGCACTGCAGGCTCCCCAAACATATTTGGTAACTATCCATCGGGTGAGTACAATGTATCATTTGCCTGGGTTGATAAGAATAATTATGATCCGATTGTATTATCAAGGTCGGAAAGTGTTACGGTCTCTCTTTCCAGTGATAAGTGTGATTTGGGGTTGTAGGAGACTCAACACAGTCAAAGCTCAGCTCTTTTTTCTTTGTCAATCTTTTTGCATAAACCTCCAAACTTTGCTATAATATACTTAGAAGCTACGATCCGAGATCAACGGGGAGCATCAAGAAGAAACTCTTCATCGCTGTATATAGATAAAGAGGAGTAGAACTTGACGGAAACAGGCGACCGTAAAATGCCTCAAATGAGACCAAAATAGGGTGGTACCGCGGCTACAGTTACAAACAGTCGCCCCTTGTAAATATAATATTTTACAAGAAAACCCATGCCTAAAAAAAAGATATTCCAGCAAGTCGATTCAAGACCCAACTTTCCGGAGATTGAAACGAGTATTACACAGTACTGGAAAGAGAATAAGATATTTGAGAAGTCAATCGAAAACAGATCAAAAGATAACAGCTTCTCATTTGTCGATGGGCCTCCCTTTGTCTCAGGTATGCCACATTACGGTCACTTACTTACCTCTATTGCCAAAGATGTCATCCCAAGATACTGGACTATGAAGGGCAAAAGGGTACGCCGAGTGTTTGGCTGGGACTGTCATGGACTTCCTATCGAAGCAAAGGTCAATAAGAAGCTTGGTGTTAAAACTCGTAAGGAAGTTGAGAAAGATATCGGCGTCGATAACTACATAAAAGAGTGTAAAAGGTATGTAGAGCAAAATATCTCAGATTGGCGATGGTATATTGAAAAGGTCGGGCGATGGGTAGATCTGGATAATGCTTACCACACGATGTATCCTGAGTTTAACGAGTCTGTCGTTTGGGCTTTTAAGCAGATGTGGGATAAAGGGCTTGTGTACAAGGGCAAGCGAGTCTCACTCTATTCAACAGATACGCTTACTCCGGTGTCAGATTTTGAGGTGGCCATGGATCCTGATAATTATCAGGATGTTGACGATCTCTCAATTTTTGTCAAATTTAAGATGAAATACCACAAAAGTGGTGTTGGAGCTGGAGTAGTCATTCAGAACGAGAAGGGACAGATACTTATATCTACTCGTAACGAGCCGGGGAGAGCAAAGCTCGCCGGTATAGTCGGAGGAAAGAAAGAGTCTGAGGATAAAGATTTGCTTGACACAGTTAAAAGAGAGTGCAAAGAGGAGATAGGTGTCGTGCCTGAAAAAATAGAGCTGGTAGGAAGCTCTGTTGATATATTTGAGGGACGAATGTTCCATACTCATCACTTTAAGGCCATGTTAAATAGTAGTACAGAGCTTGAAGTGTGTGATGAGCTATCCGAAGTAAAGTGGGTCGATCAAGAGAAAATTCCATGGGATAATATGCATATTCCGACTAAAAACGCCCTTCTTAATGTTCTCGGTATAAAACAGTTTCCAGAGATAAAGGAGGAGAAACCTGATGTAAGCATGGTCGCCTGGACTACGACGCCGTGGACTATTCCATCCAACTTCGCCTTATGTGTTAACCCAGAGTATGAGTACAGTGTTATTCGCACCGATCAAGATGAGCTCCTCGTTTTGTCTAAGGAGCGACTAGAGGAGAGCATGGAGGATATCGAGTATGAGCTTCTCTACAGTTATGACGGAGCGCAGTTCGCAGGTATAGGATACGAGCCTGTTTACGATTTCTTCATTGAAAAAGCTAATGAAAATGACTATAAGATATACTTGTACGAAGGAGTATCAAATGAAGAGGGTACAGGAGTGCTGCATGTAGCACCCGCCTTTGGTGAGGAGGATAATAATCTTGGACTCGAGCATAATTTAAGTGATCACTCTGATATCGATGAAGAGGGAAATATGACAGTAGGGAAGTTCTCAGGTGAGTACATTCGAGATGCATCAAAAACAATCACGGATGACCTGGAAAAATCCGGGAAGCTGCTGCGATCTCAGATTTATACTCACAGACTACCATTTTACAGAGGAGATAATCCTCTTATATACATGGCCCAATCAGCATACTTTTTGAAAATGGAAGATATTAAGAAAAAAATCCTGAAGCTCAACGAAGATGTCGACTGGACTCCGGAGCATTTTGGGAGCAAGCGATTTGTCAACGTGGTGGAAAACTCGCCTGACTGGTGCATATCTCGTACCAGATACTGGGGTACTATAATGCCATTATGGCAAACGGAGGATGGTATCGATCAAATTGTCGTCGGGAGCAGGGAAGAGATAATGCAGTACACCGACCAGGTTGTAAAAGTGGAGGAGCAGTACTATTTTGTCGATGAAAAGGGTGAAAAGGAAAAGTTTACTTTTCACAGAGATATTTGCGACAAAATTGTTTTAGAAAAAGAGGGGAAGAAGTACCACCGTGTACCCGAGATTTTGGATGTGTGGCTTGACTCGGGATCAGTTCCATTTGCTGAGCATCACTATCCTTTCGAAAATCGTGATGAGTTCGAGCAGTCGTTTCCCGCTGACTTCATAGTTGAGTATACAGCACAGCTAAGGGCTTGGTTTAATGTGTTATTTAGAGTTTCTGCGATACTGTTTAATAAGGCACCGTACAAAAATGTCTTGTGTCACGGAACTCTTGCTGGCAATGATGGGAGAAAAATGTCTAAGACTTACGGGAACTATCCTGACCCGAAAAAAGTGCTTGAGCAGATCGGAGGCGAAGCTTTCCGTTTGTACATGATGGGGATGCCTATAATGGTCGGTGAAGATAGTGCATGGTCTGATGAACTTCTCAAAGAGCAGCTTAAAACAACTCTCATACCACTCTGGAATGTGTACAAGTATCTTGTGCTTTACGCAAATATACATGATTGGACACCTACTACCGGGGAATTTAACAGTGAGAATATAATGGACAGGTGGATCAAATCGTATATCGATGATATGACAGTGAAATACTCGGCAGCCATCGAAGGGTACAATACACCTGCTTCTGTAAAACTTATACAGCCGACAATTGAAGCGATATCAACCTGGTATATAAGACGATCTAGAGACCGGTTTGTAGCTGGTGATCCTGATGCACTGCAGACACTATATAGTGTGATTTTGCAGTTCGTTAAGACAGTCGCTCCACAGATAGCTTTTCTATCCGATGAGATATATCTCAACATATCAGCAGAGAAAGAATCGGTGCATTTGGAGGATTATCCTGAGATAGATTCTGCTAAAATAGACACACAGCTACTAGAAGATATGGAGAGGGTAAGAAAATACTGTTCTTTAGCACTAAATATTCGCGATGAGCATCGACTGAAGATAAGGCAGCCACTGTCAACTGTATATCTTGATTTGACTGATGAGAATCTGACAAGCATAGTGCAGGATGAAATCAATGTTAAGCATGTGAAATCAGTGAAAGAGTACGAGAAGCTAGGCGATAAAGAGAAAAAGAGTGTGGCAGTTCAGGAGACAGATGGTATTTTTGTCGGATTGCAAACAAAAATCACGCCCGAGCTTGAAGAGGAGGGAATTTTAAATGATGTCAGTCGAGCATTGCAACAGCTGAGGAAAGCATCCGGCTGTAAAATAGGCGAACAGGTAACTTTTCAATACTTCAGCGAGGATGAGGCAGTTGTCAAACTGATAGAAAAGAACGTAGAAAACTTCTCAGATAAATTAAACGTGGAGTTAAAGAGGGCAAGCTCATCACCAAAGTTAGAAAAAGAGCAAAAATCTACAGAAGTAAAAATAAAAGATAAGGTGGTGATACTGTACAAAGATTAGTTGTTCACCTCTTATCAAAGAGGGAACGATTCTGTTCTTTCTATTGCCGTAACAACAGGGTTCTCTCCTTTTGCTTCCAAAGTGAAACTACCTTCCGGGTTTATACAAATGGTATAGCCGGTATCGAAAGAATCTCCTGAGATAGGATCTACTGGCAGTTTATCTAGATACTCTGCTACAAGATGCTTCTCCAAATCAACTTCACTTCTACCAATAATTTGCGGTGAGTCTACTCCACACACAGCAGTTATACCTAGAGATTCAAATGATCTGCCACTTTGGAAATAATTGTTTATAGACCCGACTAATTTGTCAAGATCGGCACCTCTTTGATCATCCCGTGTTTGAGAAAAATGTCTCGCTGGGTTTATAGCAACTATTGTTACTACCACCAGTATTAAAATCAGTGATACTACCACTAGTATCTCCAACAATGAGTCTTTATTTTTCTGATCTTTGTCCATTCGAGTCGTTTATATCATTTCATAAATACTTTGTCAATTCATCCTGAGCGTTCAAGTATAAAAAAGGTGCCAGCAATATACTGGCACCCTTAAATTCGACAACTGTTAAACAGATATCTAAATGCTATTCATTAAGCTTACCGCCCAACCTGAGAGCACAGGAAGATCAAATCTCTCTCCCTTTGATGTTTGTACCATTCCGTAGACAATTACGCCTAGCATACCCAGCCAGAGTAGAGGAACTACACACCATCCGACTACTGGCACAACGCTAAGAAAGCTCCCGACAAACATAGTTAAACCTAGTAGTGTTGCCTGTGCACCGACATATCTTACAAAGCTATCTTCTTTCTCAACAAAGAACATGATAAGCCCAACAATAGGGATCCATGACAATATAGCCATTGTCTTATTAGCCTCATTGAACTTAATGTCCTCTAGTGAGACCTGCTTTTTAGCATTTACAACTTTTGTATCAGCCATTTTATATAATATAAAAAATTAAATAATCTCTATCTGCATTATACACAATAGTACAAACTTTTACAACTAGTTCCAAAATATGTTTGCAGAACCAGCAGAAACAGACAGATCGATATTTACCTTGCGAACTGTTTCGCTGCATTTTCCCTTTAATCCATCGTAGTTGAAACAGCTTTGTCCTTCAATATTAAGTCCCGAATAATCCCTGACTCCCTCTCTATGGTGCAACTGTACAGATCCGGCATTTACCACATATTTCAGATCAACATACAGCTCTTTTGGTAAGTAAATATCAATGTTGCCTGCATTCACGCTGACCTGTATCTTCTCAGGGAGTGATTTTTCGGTGAAAAGTAATTTTGCATCTGCTGCATTTACAGCCATACTCATTTTTTCAATTGTTGTTTCAGTAAGCTCTAGATCAAGCTTTCCAGCGTTAAGATCTATGTTAATATCATCCGCCACTACTTCTTCACTGCTAAAGTTTCCGATTAAAAAGTCAAACTTATTGTGTGATCTGCTGTTAAAAAACCGGAAAGTCCTATTAGGGAAAAGCTCCAGCTCACTACTAATTTTTGTAGTGCCCGATCGATCTGTACGACTGCTTTGACTTAACTTACTTATATCAGGGTTGTATCTTCCAGTTGTACGCAGATGGTATTGGACATCCTTTGTATCAGTTATACTAAAATCTCCTGCGTTCAGACCAAAATTAAACTCACGGCTTTCGAATTTATCATCGAGCACGACCTCTCTCTCAAAGTCCGCTATCTCGTCAGTCGAAACGAAGCTTCTAGACAGAAGCCCCTGAGGCATAAGTAATACAGCCAGCAAGCCAAAATTTACTATCACATCGAAAACGACTTCTATTATGTTTCCGAACTTAAATACACTCAGCACGACTTTTATTCCAGCGATTATTATAAACAAAGGCCAGAAATCAATGAAAAACCGCCACAAATTTCCCCAATGTGCCAATCCGAGATTGGAGAAAATAATTGCTATCCCTAAAAAGATGAGAAAAATCGCAAATGATATCTTATCGTATGATTTATTTTCCATTGTTTTTTAGTAGTAAAGTTAATCCGATGAAAATTATGAGCAACGGCCAAAAGGAGTTAAAAAGGAGCTCAAAATTAAAGACTCTCCAAAAGCCTAGATTGACAAATAGCAGGTAAAGGCCGAGAAAGATTATTCCGATGCCGACTAAAATTTTAGGGTCTTGTGAAGATTAGAGA